>JAABUL010001292.1_pt1 | contig 48414 bp, 9 predicted proteins | sample 5559151 | NCBI WGS metagenome assembly JAABUL01 (sample SAMN10711876, study PRJNA513368) | rock metagenome | isolation source: Antarctica rocks | place: Antarctica: Victoria Land, Pudding Butte sud
ACGGGGGGGGGTCTTGATGGGGTGGAAGGGGAGCCCCAATTCAGGCTACGGAAGTTGATGAGGGCTGGGGCGTTGTGATTGTGGGATCGCAGCGGCCGGTGGAAAGGTTCTTGCTGGAGCTGGGGGGAAGGGAGGATTGGATGACCAGACGATAGAATGAGGAGTTAGCGAAACATCTCGACTGGGTGGAGCTGGTTTCAAGTTCGATGGACGTCGCAGGCTTTGCGTAAATAATATGGTTTGTGACATCTAGAGAAATCAAAAAGGGATGACTAGCCATGGTTATCTAAGAATATGATAACATAGCTGGGAAACGCGCTGATCCAAGGCCAAGAGAAATTGGCAACTCGCGAAGTATACAAGGTTTTATAGAAGATACAACGATTGTTTTTTCCCTTCCATGGCGCAGCAAAGAGGATAGGATTGCCTTATCGAGTGCTTTTGATTGGTGTTCCGAGAGAATGGTTCGCACACCACCAATGCCGGCATAGTCCCTTGCTCTTGCATACAGGCAACCATCTCGCAACCGCGCACGACGTCAAGTCTACCATCGTTATTCCATGCTTCTTGACACGACAAATCACCTTCTTGACTTGAGGGTATGGCTATCATAGCCATAGTATTCGGTCTCGCACGTTGCCAGAGCACACTCCCAAGTTTGTTAAACCCATTATGGACTCCTGCTCGTACGATACAAGTCCTTCTAAGCAGCAGGCGAAGCTCCTTATTCAATTTCAGAACCTTCGCGACGGATACACAGCGAAGCCGGAGTGCTTATAAACCCAAGTTACCAGATTATCTGCGGCAGATCACCTTACCAGACACGTGGAGGGGAAAACGGGCTGCGGCAGAAGCGAAACAACATTGGGTAGAAATCTTCAAGGAACTTACAGGAAAGGAGCCACCCCCAACCGCGCCTGGTAACATAACTCCGCTCCTTCTCCACATTGACGACAGACCGTCATTCGTGAAGAACGAGTTCTCCCTCAACGGTATTGTATTTACACAGGACAACCAACTTGGGCAAAAGCTGTGGAGAATCGCCAATCCGGTGCCGTGGTCCCAGAAGTCTCGCTGGATTACATGGACAACTTACGCCCTTGTCGGACTCTATGTCGGCCTAGCACTTTTCTGGATTACCCATAGAGAGCGTGTGCCGATCACGGGTCGGAAGCGTTTCCTGTGTGTGCATTTCCCGAGTCCGCCGCGCAAAGAAGCCAGCAAACCCTTGATCTTCGATGAGAAAATGAAAGGAGTCTTGATACCAGATGACGACCCAAGAGCACTGCGAGCTCAATCAGTGTTAGACCGTATCTTATCAGCAAGTGGCCTCGACCATTTGCAGTGGCATCTTCTCTTGATGGACACCCCAGGTAAGTACCTGACTGGCTGAGCGCTACTCCTTTGCTTACCATCCCTAATTGCTATCACTAAGTTGTGGCGTGAGGTAGACATTCCTAACGCAGCAGTATCGCCCCACGGGATCGTAGTTATTCACAGTGGAATCTTTGCAGCCGCGGAAACGGACGATGAGCTTGCCGCCGTTTTTAGCCATGAGATCGCCCATGTTCTTGCGCATCATCCAGAAGCTAATGTGAGTAGCTCTATAATTGCAGCTATAGCAGGAATACCGGCTTTGCCTTTCGTGGTGGGAGCAATGTTCGTCCTAGAGCTGGCGGTATTTGCTGCGCCACCTCTCATCGTCGGATCTCTGATCATGCTGGCCCTAAATAGAGGGTGTGAAACAGAAGCCGACGAGATCGGCATGTTGTTGATGACGGAAGCCGGCTTTGACCCAACTGCAACAGTCTCATTCTGGGAAAAGATGACCACGCTTGAGGTGAAGGTACGAGAAGCGGCTGGTGTAGAACAAGAAGCAGAGTACAAGTCTACACACCCACATGTACGTCAGAAGCTTGATTTCATACTGCATACGGCTGACGATGGATGACGAACAGTCGGCTTCCCGAATCGACCAGGCGGCAAGAGGAGTTCCTGCAACTCTTTATCTGACAGGAAAGGCACCGTTTCCGGTCGGGTTAAGCTCCAAAGGAGCTCGAGACATCGTGAAAAGGAAAATTCTATGGGAGGATTTCTTACGAGCAAGACCCTCACAAAATCCAGGAGAGTCGACAGTAAGTGAGTGAAGCCCATAACATGACACTAGAGGATCAAGTTATGCGGGACCCAGGGGGCGATGGGGAAAAGCTTTGTGGCCGGCGAGGCTCTTTTCGGTTTGTACATTTTCTGACAAAATCGTCAAATGGCCTACTTGGAGATGTGCTCCCTTTTCCGCGTTCATATGTTGGGATAAATTCAATGATCAACGCCCAAAAAGGATTAACCTAATCTAGCTCAGCCTTATGAAGCTTGGCGAAGATCTGAGTATGCATGACGTCACGGTTATCCGACGTTCTTACAGAAAACAGACAACTACTAGGTGCAATTCTAGTGGGTAGAAAGGATGATTTATTGTAGAAGCCGCAGAAGAACCTAAATAGTTTTTCTAGCGTCTCAAAAAACTAGTTCTAAAACTATCTAATTCTAAATCTTCTAATTACATTACTATTGCTCGAAATAAAAGTCTTAACAATTGCAAAAAATAAGCATAAAACAAGCAAAAAAAATACTATTTAGTCTTAAGAAACAATTTATTTTTTAGATTTTCTTCGTAGTAGTCTCGCGAATTTTTAGAGCTATTTGAATTAGATTTTTATATATTGTTGCAATTTCTAATTTTTCAATATTTTTAAAAGTTGCGTCTAAAATCTTTTTAATTAGTATAAAAATTATAGTTGCAATAATGCTCTAAAATATTGAACTTTTCGATATACAAATTATATAATTTGTTTGAATTTGATCGACGTAAATATAGTAGTTTTCTATTCTCTCAATTACTTTTCTTGCTTTTTTAGAGTTAATAATTACTAGAACTCTTGCAATCAATATTAGAATATTTGTAGTTTTTTCTATTAGATAATCTAAAATTTGAGTAAACTTCGCTAATTTTAGAAACTAGATAAATATTCTATCTATTAAGTAATTTATTACTAAAGAGACGAACATAAATATCTTAAGAAATTGCTAAAAATATTTAAATTAAAATAAAACTTTTAATTTTAATTTTATAATAGCTTTACTTTTTAATATAAATATAAATATTAAATACTAAAAAAACTTTTTTATGTTTATTAAAATTTAATAATTTTTAATATTTTTGTCTTTTGTAATCTTTGACTAATTAGATAGAAAATTTTGCTTAAAACTTGTAAGATAAGTTGTTATACTACTCTTTGTTTTTAAAATTCTTTTTATAAATTTTTTAAACAATTTTTTATTATTAGAAGATTCGAACAATATTTGTATATTTTAATCTAATAACTCTTCAAAGATATTGTTTAACAAAAATAATATATTTCGATATATTAAATCTTTTATTTCTTGAATTTGCTTTTAAGTTTTTACTTAATTGCTAAAATATATATTTCGAATTTGCTCGATTGCTAGAAACAATAACATCTCTAAATATTTAATCGAAGACTCGAAAATAAAGAAGAGCTTTAATTAAATAATTGATTTAATAGTTGTATTAAAAATCTAAGAATTTGTTAATTTGCTAATTAAGTAATCGACTAAATAGTTGTTTTTAAGACGTTATTTAATAATAAATTACTCTAAATTAAATTAAATTAAGTAGTAACTTTCGTTAATATAATTGTAGTAAAAATAACGACTTGTTTTTTTGCTATTTGTTAAATTTTTTTTTATTGCTAATGTTCGATTGCTTTGTACTAAGCAAAGAATATTATTATATTTCTTAAGTTTCTTTATGCAAAACGCAATTTTTATCTTTGTTATATTCTTATCTTTATAGAGCAGAATTTTATCTATTATTTTGTAGAAAAACTTCTTAATAATCTTGTTTATTTTTTTAACTATATAATCTTTTGATTTGCAATCAAATTTAATAGTTTTATTATTGTTAAAGTTTTCAAATTATTTGAAGATGTTTTCTTAATTAAAAATTTGTATTATGTTAATATAATAATCTTGTAAAAATATATAAAGAGATATATTTTTAATTTTTGTCAAAAAGAAGTTAAAGATTTTAAAATTATATTTGTATTAAACAATATTAATTAACTTAACTCTAAAACTATCTAGTTTTGTTTAATTAATTAGTTATTTGCAATAATCTAGTAATGCAATCTCGAAGTCGACTTTATAGTTAAATTTGTTTAAAATTAAAGACTTAACTTGTACTAAATAGATAAAGAAGATTTTACTAGATAGAATTGTATTGCAAAATATTGTTGTTATAGCTATATTAATTATTTAATTGCGCAATATTGTAATAGTATTTAACAATTTGTTAACTAGCTAGTAGTTAATAGAATAATAGACAAAATATAATAATATAATTCGAAGTAAGTAAAAGAAAGATAATAGAAAAGTAAAAGTTGCTTAACAAGAGATTTGATTAAATTTTTTGTAAACTAAAGTAAAATAAAGTAAAGTAAGATAAAGCAAAAACTAAAATGTTTGCAGAAATTTAAATATTAAAAAATAATAAAGATTTTAATTAAAAAGCAAATGTTTATAGATTGCAATTATTAAAATTGTAAATATTGATACTAAGTATTAGAGCAAAGATAAAGCAAAAATAGTATACTACAAAACAAAAAAAAATTAATTTTGTATCTTTTTTTGTTGTTTAGATCTTCGCAATAGTTGATAAACTATAGAAAAATTGTTCTTTATTTTATTAAAAGTTAAATAATTAATTTGTAAAACAAATAGTTTAAAATAGTTTCTATAAAATGTATCTTAAACTTTGCAATTATCTATATTTAGTTGCTTAAAAGTATATAATATTTTATAGTTTTTATATTTCGATACTATAAAAAAGTCTTTTTATTTAGATTTTAATTTAATAGTACTTTTTTAAAATATAAAAATATAGTTTTTAAAATCAAATTTAGTTTTTACAATTTTTCGATTGTAACAAATTGCTTCGCTTTTTTTTCGAGTTTCTAACAACTATTGTATAATATTATATAATTAAATTTTGTAATTAAAGTATTGTTACATTAACGTAGCGTAGAATAAAGATTAAAATAACTAAGATACTTGTTTGTAATTTAAAATAATAATAATTGCGCTAATATTTATAGAGATTGCAATTAATAGAGATTAATTTAATAAAATTTCTATCAAAAATATATTTAGATAAATAATTAATTAAAAGTTTAGAAATCTAGTAGATTTAGAGAAAATTATATTCTATTTTATTAAATTCTTTTGCAAAATGTTCTTAAGCAAACAATTTTCAATTTTTATTATTTTTGTGCTTTTTAACAATTCTAATAAGTTATAATTAATAGATATCTTTTAATTGCGTAACTAGTTGCGCAATTTCTAGTTATTAAAGTAAGAGTTGCAATCGCAATAAATAGCAATTAATTTTCGATATAATGCAAAGACTATTTTTAAGCAATTAATAACGTCTTTTAATTAATTATATAAAAAATATATCTTTTTTTGTTTGCGATAATTTTTAGAGAGTCTATAAAATTTATTTTAACAAGCTAAAAAAAATAAAAAATCTTTATAAAATATAATAATTGCGATTAAATAGCTAAATTGTACTTCGCATAAATTAAATATTCTTAAATATTTTTCTTAATATTTGTTTAATAGTTTGATTAATACGCAACTTTCTATAGCTTTACTAGTACTTTTATCTTTGTTTAATATTTGTTTTTGTTGTATATTTTCTCTAAGATTTCTCTTATTTTACTCTTAGAAATATATAATAGATAAAAGTTTCTATAATGCTTTTATAAAGTGTTGTTTTTATCTACTTAATAATCGAACGTTAATCGAAGAGTTATTGTGTCAAAAAGAATTTTATTTTGTAAATAACTATCAGGAACTAGGCTTGGAATCTCTATTAAAGAGATATCTAGATTAGTAACTAGATAGAACTTAAGTCTATACTAGATTTAATGTACAAAACGAAAGACAAAAGAAAAAAGAAAGAAACGAAACAACGTTAACTATATAAGATTGCAAGTGTAAGGATATTGTAGTAAGCAATATAAACAAAGAAACGTTGTTAATAACAAACTTAATATCTAGAAGTTATTTAACTTAATTATTCTATATATAGTTGACGTAAACGCGAAGATAATGTTTTATAATAACATTAACTTGTTTAATTTAGTTGTTAATCTTAAAATAATACGCAATAAATAACTTAATATTAATCTTTAACATTTAACAAAGATTTTTTTAAACATCGAAGATAAATTGTGTATCTTAATTAAATACAAAGAATTCGAATAATTTGTAATTTTTCTAAATGTAAACGTAAAAGCAATTAACAACTTCTTTTACTTTTATAAAAATAATAAAAACTAAATATTTTATTTTAATAAGACAATTAACAAAAATAAGAACGTATCTATATATAATATCTAAAAACAAAAAAAGAACACAATTATTTTTGCGTCTTTTATTTAGAAGATTTGAAACAAATATATGTATAACAATTTTATATAAAGCGCTAAATATACTTATAAATATTAAATTATTAATAAGTTCAACTAATTAGTTTGTAGCATTTTGTTCTTTTTAAATAATTATTAACAACATTATTGTAAACAAACTAAATTACGCAAAAACAAAAACAATTTAAGTTAAATTTTTTTTTTTAAAGTACAAGAAGTTGAAGCGTTTTTTATATTTAATTAAAGAGATTTTATTGTAATAATATATTTTATTATAAAGCGCTTCGAATACTTAAGATGCGAATTAATTGTTAGCTTTAACTTAATTTTACAAAATTTAAATAAAAGTATCTTTTAAATTTTTGTTAAAATTTAGAGTTTCTTAATTTAACTAAAGTTTAATATTATTAATGTTAAATTCTTTTATAGCTAGCTTTATTAAAATTAATATAATAAAAAAAATTAAAAAATTAAAAAGACTAAAAAGAAATATAATTAAATAAAATTTAAAATAATAATTTAATATTAAAGATCTTTAACGATTTTAAAATTTAAAATATAAATTTTTAGAATTATTTAATATTAATACAAATATTAAAAATTAAAAGTATTTCTTTTCTTAGAAAGATCTTCTAAGCGACGTATAAAAGGGTTTAGTTTTTTGTTAATTTTGTCAAAATAATACGTAATTTAATAATTAAATTAAAACAAAAACTTGCTTTATTAAACTTAACAACAACTTAATTGCTTAATTAATATAAAATACTTTAAATTTTTATAATTTATAGTTATTTTAATTAAATAAATTAAGTTTTTAAGCTTAAGATGTTATTCTTCGAATGCGCAAACAATAATTATAAATTTTTTATTATAAATCTTATAGTTACATTTAACTAAATTGTATTTCTTAAAAAAGTAAACAACTAAATAAAGAATTTTTTCTTTATTGTACTAAAAAAGAATGTCTTTAAATATATAATTTGAAGCATTAATTTTTATTATAATCTTGTAATTTAAATTGTAATAACAAAGTATTATATCGAAGATAAAGACTTTCTTTAAAATAATAAATACTAATTGACATTTCTTAAATTAAACAAAGAATTAATTTTTTTTAGTTAAATAAGTTAACGAAACAACTATTTTACTATAGTTGTAGATAAATCTTTTATAGAAATTTGCAAATTCTAGAAAGCTTTAAATATTTTTGACGTTAATTAAAGTAAATTAATTAACTATAATATCTATTTTAATTAAGTTTATTTTAATCTTTTTAATAATAATTATTAATTCTAGATACAAGATTTAAATAATATAAAACTTGTATTTAATTATATTTATTTATAAACTTGCTTTGCACAACTTTTGAAAAATAAATTTAATATAAATTTTATACTCTAGTTTATTATTATTATAGATAAAAATATTATTTAGATAAGTAATACAAAACTTATCTAGAAACTTTTAAAAAGTATTGTTAATATATTTCTAAAACAAAACAAATTTATTATATAAATCAAAAAATATAATAAAATACTTCAAGAGTTTAAAACAAATACAAAAGACAATAAAGTCTTTATTTTTTTTCTAAATATATAGTTAATTAAACGCTAGAATAATATTTAACTTAATAAAGATTTTAACTTAATTAAGATAATTTAGCGTTTCGAAAATTAAAAGCAAAGAATATTTATTTTTAATTATAATAACGTTTAAATCTTTGTAATTTACTTAAAATCTAAATTTATTTTTAGATTTTTTGACAAAAAGAACAAGAACTATTATTTAGAAGCAACTTGTTCGAATAAATTTTTTATTAAAATTTTTATCTAAATAACAACAAAGTTCTAGAGTTTTATTACAACTTATATTGTATAAATTAAAACTTAAGACTAAATATTTTTTTTAAAATAAAAAACGTAATTGTAGAAACAATAAAGAAGCAAAATATTTATCTTTTTCTTAAAAAAAATATTAAGAAACTCGAAATATTTAAAAGTTAAAATTGTAACTAATTTAATATTTTTGTTTTGTTAATAATATTTTAAATTTTTCTAAGTAATAAAGATTATTAAATAAAGTTTCTTTTTTATTTAATAAAGTGCTAAACAATAATTTTGATTATAAGTATTAATTTTAATGTTCTTATAAAATAACAAGAGTTTTAAGAGATTTAATAAATCAAAGATTTAAGCGAGATTTAACTTAAATCTAAACAAGATCTTAATTAAATTTAAAAAAACGTCTATTTCTTGTAGAGTAATACTAAATATTCTAATATTTTTTGCGCAAACAATGCAATTAAATTTATAAGCTTTTAACTTAACTACATTAAATTATAGAAAAGATTGTTTAACTTGTTTTGCACGTTGTTTAATAAAAATTTTAAAAAACAAGAAACTTTAATACTTGATTTTTAAGAAGTATCTCTTTTAAATAGTTTGAAAAATACGATTAGAAATTTTTTGCTTTAAACTAAATAAAACAAGACAAAACTTAAAATCGAAATAATTAGATTATTTTTTGTAAATAAGATTAAATTGCTTTTAAAAGGCAAAACTAAATTGCTTTTTACAAGCGAATTGCTTTTTGCAAACAAGATTAGATTGCTTTTAAAAAGCAAAATTAAATTGCTTTTTACAAATAAATTGCTTTTTATAAGTAAAATTAAATTGCTTTTAAAGAGCAAAACTAAATTACTTTTTACAAGCGAATTGCTTTTTATAAGTAACTAAATTGCTAAATATCTTTTAACAAAACAAACTTAAACTAAAATAAAAAATTTAAATATTAAAAAAAATTGCAAAAACATTTTGATTTTAAAGCTTTTATATATATTGAAACTTCTTAAAAGACAATTTTTTTTTTTCTTCTTAAATAGTATTATAGATTTTAACAAACAATTAACAACAATATTTAAGATAAAAAGAAAAATATATAATAAAAGTATTACAATTTAAGTTTGTATCAATAAAGTAATAACAAAGTTACAATAGATTTATAACAATAAAATATTAATTAAATTTAATAATATAAAAAAATAATCTCTCGATATAATTGTTAAAAATTAAAATAATTTCGATAATATAAATAATGTTGTTTGTTAAAATTGCTTAATTATTAAAATTTTAAAATTTAAAAAAATAAATTAATTAATAAAGAGAAAAATTATATTATTGCGCAAAAAGTTTATTAATAAAAATATAAATTAAGACTTTATTATTAATTAAAGTTATAATAAGAATTTAAGATTAAATTTAACGTAAAACAAAGAAAACTATTATATAATTATTTTTAAATATAGAATTAAACTTAAAGAGTTTTAAAGTTGTTTTAATTAAAAATCTTTTATAAGATTAAAAAAAAAATAAAAACAAAAAAGCTAAAAGACAAAAAAATATATATATTGATTTTCGAATATAATTTTGCTTAAAAACTAAATTTTTCTTGTTAATAACAAAACATTTTTGTTAATATTAAAAATATTATTTAAATTAATAAAACAAAAAGAGAAAGATTTTTTATTAAAATATTTTTTTTGCGATTTTGCTTAAATATTGCAATTTATAGTAATAATATAACTTTTATTTATTGTAGATTTCTTTAATTTCTAAAACAATTAAGAATTTGTCTTAAATAATAACAATAATAAAGCTTAAATTTATTAATTTATTAAATGCTACAAAAATTGTTAATACAAATAAAACAACAAAAACAAAAATAATAATACGAAATTTTAACAAATTGCTAATAAAAATAAAATAAAATTTTTGCTTAATTAAAGCAACAACAATTGTTATAATGCAAGATTAACAATACTTAAGCTATTAAAACTTTTTGTCAATTTTAATAAAAGTTTAAACTTATTATTAAAAATTTGTCAAAACATAACAATAACTTAGATAAAAAAATTGATATTGCGCTTTATATAATTAATTAGTAAAGCGTTTTTTATTTAAAAATGTTCTTTTTTCTAATAGAAAAAATTATAATATTTAACAAAGTTAATAAAGTTTTACTTTAGAGTTTTGCGAAAATACAAATATATATTTTTTAATTCGAAGAGATTGTTACAATAATAACGCAAATTTCGACGTTATTTGTTGAAAAAAACAATAATATAAAAATTATTAATTTAATATTAATTTATAAGATTGTAAATTTTCTTATTTATAATAAGTTGTAATTTTATATATATAATCTTAATTTAATTAATAAAATATTAATTATAATTTACATTTATACGTTGTATAAGATTTTGCTCTTATATATTTAATTAATTTTTGTCTCTTTTATATTGTAATATATTAAAAAGTTTCTTAAATTTAGAGATAACAAAAGCAATAATATTTGTAGAGAGCAATAAAAGTTGTATAATAAAAATAGATTAATTGTTTATAGTTTAAGCAACAATTTGTGCAATTGTAATTATAGATATTAAATTTAATTTTACAAAAGAAAAGCTTAAAGCAAACAAGATAAAAGTAATATTAATATTAAATTGTATTTAATTTTAAAGCTTTCGAAATTAACGTAGAGTTTCAACTAGATTTTGAATAATTTGTCGAACGAATTTCTCGATAATAAGTTTAATCTTTAGTAAAAGTTTTAAATGCTTTATTAAGTTAATAATTAAATAAATATTAAAATATTTAAAAAGATTAGATTTTAACGCGTAAAAGCGTTGCAAAAAGTATAGATTTTTCGTAATATTAAAAACTAGATTCGAAATCTCTATTAAAGAGATATCTAAATTAATAATTAAATAAAACTTAAATCTATATTAGATTTAATATACAAAACAAAAAACAAAAGAGAAAAGAAAAAAATAAGATAACATTAACTATATAAGATTGCAAACTTTATACTTAGCAAGAATTAACTTAGATTTAATTTAATTTAATTCAAATTTAGTCAAAGTTAGACTCAAAAAATTAAGCGAGATTGGAACAAAGAGTTGTTTAATTAACAAACGTAGTTAACAAACTACTAATCTAATACTATAACAATAACAATATATTTTTCTAATTTATATAGATTGTTTGTAGATTATAATCTATAAATTTAACTTAAAAATAAAAATAGCAATAAAAGCAAACACACTATTACTATATAGTATATTCTAATATAGAACTTTCTCTTTTTGCAAAGAATTTAAGAAGTCAAGAAATACGTTTTTTTCTTTCTTTTCTTTTAATATTTATAACGAATTTTGCTTTTTTAAGATTTTTAGTTTGTAATTTATTATAAAATTAGAATTATTATACGTTTTATTAAATATTGCTTTTAATAAATTGTCGACAATCTTGTTTCGATAATTAGAAATATACTTGATAATAATATTTAATCTTCTAAATTTATTTGCTTAATATCTATAAATCTTTTTATAAAAATCGAACTTAAAAAAGTAAATAAGAGATCAATAATCTATATAAATAACAATTTAATTATAAGAATATTTGCAAAAATAATTGTATTGTTTCGCGAATTTAATTATTAAATATAACTTTTTCTTATAGATAGAATAGAGTTTTTAAGTCAACAAAAAAATAAATAAGTTATAAAGTATAAACATTTTTATTAAATTTTTTTTAGAATCTTTTTTTCTAAATTGTGTAATTGCCAATTTTGTCTTAAATTCAAACGCATTTATATAGAAGTAAATAACTATAAATAGATTAATACTATATATTGTTATCTTTGTAATATATTTGATTTGAAGTATTTCGAACAAAAGTTGTTTAAATTTATTTTAGTTTTTCAATTTTTTTTTTGTTAATTGTAATAGAGATCGAGCAATCTTCGAAAAATTCTTTACTTATTGTTTAATAATATTTATTGTTTTTAGAAATGTTCGCATTTCGATTGCGTTTATAGATATAAACTATCTTATTATTTTCTTGATTTAATTATTTAACATATAAACAAATTTTTTTATTAAATAAGTAACTTTTAAAGTTCTTATTTTGTCTATAAACAATCTAAGTTTTTTAAACAACAATTTTAATCTTATCTACTCGATTTATAAAAAGAAATAATCTCTTAAAAAAATAAATAGATAATCGAAATTGCAAAATTTGTCGAAAAAGTTATCTATATAGAATGTTAAAAATAGCAAGATAATTAAATTGTTTAAATAAAGAAACAAAGACTTTAATTAAAATAATAGAATAAATTTAAATGCTCTATATATTAGCTTTGTTATTATAAATTTTATTAATTGTAATTTTTGTTGCATTCTAGTCGATTGCAATTAATTAATACTAAAGATAGTAAAAACAAAGTAATGTTTGTTCTTTCGATACAACAAAATAATATAGTATATATATTTTAAATTTGTTATAAACAAACAACTATAATAAGAGTCTAATAAATAATTGTAAATTTTTGCTAAAAACTTTAAATAAATATCTAATAGATTTTTATATATTCGAAAGTAGTTAACTATTATTTTAGACTTGTTCTTTAACTTGAAGTTCTTAATTTTGTTAACAATAACAACTTTCGCATTTTATTAGAAGAATTTTTTGTTAATTAATTCTACAAGTTTATAGACTTTACTATCTAGTCTATTCTTAACTATTTTTCTTAATTATTATTTAGTATATATTAACTATTGTTTTTAAATTATATTTAATATTGATTTTGTTCTCGATTTTATTTGTATTCGATAGATAATAAAATTAGTATATAAGAGATTTATAAGATTTTCTTTATTAAGATAACAATATTTGTAAAAAAATTATAATATCTTTATTTTATTTTTCTTTGTAGAAATTATTAATTTTAATTCTAAGTCTATTTGTCTAGCTTATAACTTTAGTTTGTTTAGCAAAAACATAAATTTGTTTCTAGTATCTCTATATATTTGTCTTCTAGAGTATAGATTAAACAAAATAAATAAAAAGATTGAAATAAATATCTCGAAAATATTAAACGCGAAAATTAACTATCTAAAGCAAAAAATAATTTTAGATCTATTGTTACGAGATTTTTGTCTAATGCTCTTATCTAATGGCAAGAGGGCGTTTGACGTTTGTCGATAACGTTTGCTTTCGAACAATCAAGTATAATTCGATTGTTAGCTTAGTTTTTAGACAATCACTTTTATAATTATTATAAATGTTTGCTTTGTTCATTTGCGTGTCTTTTCATTTTGTTTAGTTGCTTGTTTTGTCTATTTAGTTATTATCTTTTGCTTAGCAAATGATAACTTCAATTAACGATTCAAGTTAATCGTTTGTCTAATTTAGACGAACGACACTAATCGCTAGTTCTTTCACTTAGTCTCGCATTTATCACTAGACACTAAATCACTATATTAGAGTCGTTATTTATTTGCATTTTGCATTTATTAAGCACTAAATTATTGCATTAGAGTTAATATTCGTTTGCGTTTCGCAATCATTAAACATCGAATCATTGCACTAGAGCTAGCATTTGTTCGATTTTTATAATTATTAGACACTAAGTTATTGCATTAAAATTAACATTTACTTGTTTTACGCAAGTGTTTATCTAATTGTATTAAGATGTCTCTCTTAGTTAAACTAACTAATTTCGCTCTTTTCGCTTTTATTTATCAAATTTTGTAGTTTTGCACTACTAGACATTAATATATTTCTTGCATTAATGAGTTAACTAAATAAAGAACTAAAAAACTCTTTAAGTTTTTGTCTCATTTATTTTCATTCGAATCTATAGATAAAATTCGTCAATTTACTTAATTCGTTTAATTTAATAAAGATAAACAAATTTAATTAATTAAATAAGCAATTAACAAGACTCTACTTAAACGAACAATCAATAAATTCGAAAAAATGCAATAGATAACTTTATTTAATACGATTAGCAACGAAGTTTTTACAAAGAAATCATTGTTTATCGTAGTTCACAACGAGTCTTTAATAAAAATATTATTATTTATCGTTTTTAATTATTAAATTTCGAAGATATTATAATTTGTCGTAATTAACGTTGTCATTTTAAAGACATTATTGTTTTCGACATTAAACGACATTATTTTAAAGACGTTATTAAAGTTGTTTGCGAAACAATTATTTAAACATTAAAACGAACAATTTGATCAAAAGCATTTAAACGTCTACTTTAATAACATTTTAAACTTAGAGTCTTTTAATTCGATCGTCGCTTTAAAGCATTTCGACGAAATTTTTATTATTTAGCGTAGATTCGTGTCTTCAAGCATTTCGAAACTTGTTTTTTCATTCGCATTTCTTGTTTTGCTTGCGTTCTTATTTGAACAATTAATAATTAATTTTTTCGACAAACTAAAAAACAACAAAATTGACGAATTAAACGACGATAAATTGTGCAAAGACACATTAGCGAACATTAATAATCTACATCGTCGAAAGCGAGTCTTTTCTTTTAAAAACGATAACATAAATCGTTGTCATTGATTTAAACTTAATTAGGCGAGTCTCGAAGTAAACAATAAATTTAAAATAATAAATTTACGCTTTAACAATTCTTTACAAAGTGAACAATAACAATTTGATCAACTTAATTTTGTTGCACAATTGTACAATTCATAATTATTTAACTTATTTAACGTTAAGCAACATACTTAATACGATTAATAACAAAATGTTAAACTTAATGTTTTACAATTGAAAACGACTTAATTAAACATAATTACGTTTAATAATATAGATTTCTAGCAACAATATAAGTTCGTTTAACAATCTTTTAGTGCTTAAATCAATTTAATAGCTTTTAAATAAATTTCGTTTTTACAACTTAACTTTGCGATCTATAAGCAAACTTTAATTTCGCAATTTAACTTCGCAATTTTTGAATAAACTTTAATCTTTTAACTTAATTTCGCAATCTTTAAGCAAATTTTATTTTTTACAAACTTTGATTTAAAATAGTTGCAAACTATATTGCGTAAAGAAGATTAACGTTCTTTAATAAAATAAATATAACATTTGTCTCAAAATAAATCAACTAATTATTATTGTATCTTTAGACACTTTAATGAGTTTTTATAGAAAAATATAAATGTGTTTTCTAGTTAATTTAAGACGCCTAATTTAGACTTTTTTCATTTAGACGCTTTAAACAACTACGAATTAAATAATATTATTTTCGCTCATAAGAAAACAATATATAGAGAAATCTTTATATTTGTTAAACGTGTAAATGATTACGCACACGTTGTTGACGAAGTTGTCGTTCGAAACAATCTTTCTTTTTGCTTTTGTAACTTTGTTATAACATAATATTTTAAAAAAGTGAACAACTTTAAACGTTAAGCGTTTTAAAGTTTGTCTTTTTTGAATTTTATCAATAAATTATAGAATTGCTTTAAAACAAAAATTAGCAAAACGTTTAACAAGTTAACGTCAAAAATCTTTATCGTTAAAGATGCTAAAAACGAACGAAAAACTACAAAATATTTATAAAACATTATTTTTTATACGTAATTAACGAGCATCGAAGAAATTTAAAAATAATTGATTTAAGCGTAAAATTAGCTTAAGATAAAATTGCGTTTTATTGTTAATATACTTATTGTTTACACATTATTTTAAAACTTTATTAAGAAACTTGACGCAAAGCGCGAGATATAAAAGATAATGCTTGCTTATTGCTTTAGCTAACAAAATTCAAACTAATTAAATAAACAATTAAAAAAACGAATTGTTCGTTAGTTTGCATTATACGTGTTTTGCTTAATTTATATTTTTCGTATGCTCTTCTATTAGCAATTCGACTACGCGTATTTTCTTCGACAACATTTCATTGATTACGAATATCTTAAATAGTCTATGCAAGATTTGCAAGATTTTAATAAGCAATTTCGTCAATTAATTTAATAGGCGTCGCAATAACTTTAAACATTAAAGTTTTTCGCAAAATTTGCAATCACAACGACGACAAATTCTTTCGCAAATAGTTAGAGCAAAAATCTTTATTATTAAAATTAAAAAACGAAAGATAAACAAAACAACGCACAACAAAATCGAAATAACTATTAAGATAAATATTGCGAAAATTATCGCAATGACTATTAAAGCGACTACGAACAAATGACAATTTATTAAGTCTTCGTTGTGACAATATACTACGCAAATTTTGCAAAATATATAGAGTTCGTTTATTACTTTATGCTCTTCAAAGATTTTACGAATTATTATAGCGACTCAAATGCGAATACGATAGCATATTATATCGTTAACGATTAGTTTAAAAAGACACACTATGTTAAAAAGAACGCATTAATAGTTGTTTATTTAATTGATTCGTTATAGAAAGCAACTTATTAGACGAATGCAATGCATGTTAAGTTAACGTTAATATCTTTTTTATTATTTTTTAAATGCAAAAGTTGTGTTTTGATCTTTTTATTAAGAAACAAATTTCTTTAATATATTAAAAACAAATATAACAAAGCATGTTATTAAAAATTTACGAAAACATTTTATGTTAATTTTATCTTTATTAAAGCAAGTTTTATAAACTTAGAGCTAATTAAGTTAAACGCTTTATTATTACATCAAAATAAATTAACTTTTAAACGTTAACATTATACAACATATTAAATAACATTCTTATAAAAAGACATCTTTTGTATTATTTGCGTTAATAATAAATGCATTATGTTATTAATTAACGATAACTTTTTTAATAACTTAAAACTAAAACATTTTACGAAACAATTTAGCGTCGTTGTATTTGTATGCAATATTCAAAACGACAAACATTTAATTAATAACTATTTTTAGCTTTTGATGTATCTTTAAGGCAAAATAAATAATAAAATGATTATCGTTTACTTTTGTTAAAAAGTTTACGTCGTAAAAAATCTAAAAGCAAAGTTGCTACTTAAAATAAATATTATTAATTTTGAACGTATAATTGTTGACGCAAATAAACGCAAACTAATTATTAAAAGTTATTAAAATTTGAAGACAAAACTAAAGATAAATTCAAAAAACAACATTAAAATAAAACGAATTATTAAAATTAAAAAAAGTTTTGTAATTATTACTTATTTTGTTTTGAAAATTTTAATAATTGTACAAGACGATATTTTGTCTAATAGAAACTATATTTTTGAATCGATTTTGTTCGACGCTTACTTTTATGTCGCAAATAAAAATATATTTTTTGTATATATTTGTAACGATCGTTTAACGTTTTTTTACATTTTACAATATGCGACATTTAAACGTTTGCTAAAATTTAAAAATCAAAGCTATTATTAAATTAACTTTAACGAAAAAAGATAAACAATTAAAGAAAATATTAAAATTAACATATCTAATAATAATTGTTAAACGAATCTAATTAATAACGTTTATGTCTACAACAATCTAGACGAAATTATTGCGTTTTAACGTCTTGTAATACGATTACATATTTTGTGAAAAAATATTGACAAAATTGTTAATCTTGTTAAAAAAAACTAGTTGTCGATTTCATTAAATAGCAACTAAAATTCTACATTAATATTAAAAATAAAAAATAAAATTTATCTTTTAAAAGAATGCGATCGCAAAATAATTAATAAAAAATTCAATAAACTACATATTTAAAGCAAAATAATGTAATTAATTAAATTTTCGTCGTTCGAATTTTGTTAGACGAAATTCGAAAGCATTAAATAGTAACTAATATTTGCGAACTAAATAGACTAGTTATTACGAATAAATATTCAATATCTATTTAAGCTAACATTATAGCTTAGATTCGTAATTGTAAACACATAAATTTAATGAACGAATTAATTTTCTTTTTGCAATTTTTAATTACATTAAAAAACAAACATAAGTTTTTTATTATTATTTATTAAGATAAAAAACAACTTAATGTTGCTATTATAAAATTCAAAAATTCGTTTATCTACGTTTAACGAATAATAAATAAAGAACTTCGTTAATTTAAAAATTTTTATCAAATTTATATTAATAATATTGTCGCTTTCTCGCAATCATTTAACACACATTTAGCTCATTTTGTTTAATTATTTAACAAATTAGTTTTGCTAAACGTTACGCTTAGTTTTAAGAAAATTTATCTTAATTATTTTAACATTACGTTGTTAGAGCAAAAAGTAAACGTCTTTGACTTGTTTATTATTAAAAAGCGTATTATCGTTATTAAAACGATCAAATTTTTTAAAAATTTAAAGACACTTAAAATCTATCTTAGTTTTATTAATTATTAAAAGAATAAAATTGTTTAATACGTTTAACGAGTCGACGTTTTATAACAAAAAAAGATTCGTTTTCTAAAGAAATCTTTTATTGTTAACGAATAAAAACGAAAAACGTATTTAAGAAATACGTGTATTAAACATTCGTTTGCTTTTTTTTAATTCTTTTATTAATTGTAGCGATTTTTAATAGCTTGAAACTTCTTAATTCATTTTAATAATAATCGTCATTTATATATAGATTTAAACGTCTTCAAAAAGCGCAAATTTAATGTTAAAATATATTATATTAAAGACGATTTAATTAACGACAACTTTAAACGAAACAATATTTAATATGTTTTGTTTTTGTTTAAAACTTTAAGCTTCGCCAAAATAAATTATTGATCAATTAAGATAAAAGTAATTTGTTTTGTATAAACAATACAGAAGACTAAACATTTAATAGAAGCGATTAAAAGACTTATTATAATTTATATTAATTACTTAGTTACAACAAGTATTGTTAAACAAACTACATTGTTTTTCTTATTAATTAACAAACTTAATCTTCGTCTCGTGCGTATCTCTCAATATTTTTCATAATTTTTATTCGACGTACGTTATTGTGTAAAAAAACTATATACGATTTCGAATGCATTGTTTAAATTTCTTGCATTTAAAAATAAATATAATAAGAACAAATTATTAATCTTAGATAAAATAAATAGCTTTGCAATAAATATACAAGTTGTAACGAAATTAATGCGACAAACTTTTAAAGAAAAGATAAATCTAATTAATTAAAATACAATTAACGAGATAATTTTATTTTATTCGAGTCTTGTTTAAATGAGTAAAATCTTCAAAAAAAGACTTTTTAAAATATACGTTAAATTTATTAAATAAACAAAAATTCTAACGATAATTTAAAGATCATTTATGTCTTCTAACATTTAATTTTTTAAAAAAGATAATTTATTTTACTTTATAGATTATGCAAATTGTAAAAAACTATATTTGCTTAAGAAATTTAAAATAGAAATCTTTCATTAAATGTACGACATAAATAGTCATGCTAACTTTACTCGCATTTACGAGACAATAATAATTAATTTTTATTTTCGCAAGTTCGTCTTTTAATTGCATTAATACATTGCTTATTGTTAAAAATGTAATCTTTATTAAATTAAGCGACATTAATTATATAAAAGTCTTAATTTAATTTTAAGTTTTTTCGTATCTTTTTATACAATATGCATTGATTTCGTTTTAAAACTTTCGTTATGCTAGAATTTCAATATTGTTTTAACGACGACTTGCAAATTTTTCAAAAAAGTAACTATTTTAATTAATAAAACGACTCACATTGCAACGAATTAAACAAGTATTCTTTTTAACAATTTTATTAACTAAAAAATCTTAAGAACGTTTGTACATAATAAAGATCGCAAGTTTATGTCTAAATTTTAAACAATTATGTTTTAGAAATTAAAAGTTTAATTTCTAGTTTTAACAATATATTATTTATAAACAAACAAATAAAATGAACGAACAAACTAAATAGTTAAAATAGTTTTGCGATATATAGCGATCAATAACTTTAATTTAGATTAAGTGTTCTTTTTGCTTGCATTTTGCGTTCGTTTTAATAATTTACTTAATGCATTTATTAAACTATTATTAAATAAAATAATTATAAACTTTAAAATGCGTAATTTTTTATTTTTTATTAAATTTAACGACGTTTAAACAAATTAATTGTAAAAGAAAATTATTAATGTCTTTGAAGCAAAAGCGACAATTGCATGAGTTAACATAATAATTAAAACAATATATGACAAACATTATAAATCTATTAAGCTTTTCGTAAACAACATAATGTATTTTCGTTTTTACAAAAATTACTTTTTGTCGTTCGTTAAATCGTTTAAGTTGTTCATTTAACGCATTAAGTTTTTTAAGATTTTTAAACGAAAAAGCAATCTAACGTACAAATTAAATCTCTTAACAAATTAGAAAATTTATTTAATTATATTTATTGCTTATTTTAAGTCAACGTTAAGCAATAAAGACTCGTACAATCATTTAAAGCTAAATCATTTAAAAGTTTTTATTAAAATAAATGTTAAATAACATTTTTACGAAATTAAAGCTTTCGTTAAGCATCGCATTCGTCGTTATAAACGAAATCGTTTCATTTTAAAGTATTTTGTTTAATAAAAGAGCTACGATGCTAAGTAAAATCGATAATATGACGAAAATTTGCTAAATGATTTTGTAAATTTTGTTAATAACTACAAGACAAAGCATAAAATGTTTATTCTCTTTATTATAAAACGTTTTAAAACAATTATTACGATATTTAAAATAATTGTTTTAACACTTTTAGCAAACATCGTTGTTCTTATATTATTGTTAAAGAAGCGCGAACGATCGTTTAAAACAATAGAAAACGCATTTATGCTTAAGGAAAAAAAAATTGTCTAAGATTAAAGCTATTATAAATAGCAAAAAAGATAACGACGTTTAAACTTTATTTTAATGTTGTCGTTGTTAACGTTTAAAAGTTGATAACAATAAACTACTCGCTTAAACGTAACGTTAAATAATCATAATTTATTGTTTATTTATAGTAGACGCTTTACAAGTTTTAATTATAAGACGCGATTTACTAGAGCACTAATACGATCAACATTAATGTTGACAACATTATTAAAGCTTATTATCTTTAATTTTGTTAATACGCATTCTTGTTTATTATTGTTAACTACTATTTTTATATTATTGACAATAGCATTTTTATTATTGTTATCGCATTACAAAATCGCTTATTTATTGTTATTGCTTAAAAATTAATTAATATAATTTTTAACAAAAAGAACAAAATCTTTTATCTTAGTTAAAATGTCGCAAAAGCTTGCGAACGCAAAGTTGTTAATTAAATAATTAAAGACGATCTCGCAAACACTTTAAATTAACAAAATAATAATAATTAAATTAAAGCAAAAGACGACGAATTAAATCTAAAAAAAATTAAAATTAAACGCAATTCTTTTAAGAGACACATTATAATAAACGTTAAATAACTTATTTGTAAAATGTTTATGTTTAATAATTATTTCATTATAATTATGTTTCGCAAAGACAATGATATATCTTTTATTTATTTAATTTTTAAGAAAAAAATTTTAAGCGCAAAGATAATTGAAATAAATGTCGCTCTATTTTAGTTTAACGAAAAAATAAATGTTAATAATTATCTTAGCTACTTGTTAAGTTATACGTATCTTATTAATTACGATGTAAATTGTGTCGTTCGCGTTAACATCATAACATGCGATCGCTTCTTTTTATAATTCGCAACTTTTAACAAAAACAACAATATTCGCATGTTATATACGTTTTTAAAGTTTATCTTTGTGTTTATAAACACTATTAATGTTTTTAAGAAAAAATACATTTTGTAAAACAATATTAATGTTTGATTTATTTAAATCGTTAATTCGCAAAAAAGATACAAGACAATTAAGATAAATGATTTCGTATATAACATTATGTCTCACTAAACACTAATGCGTCTTAGTAAGTCGTTACTCTTAAAAAAAAATTAAATTTTTACAAATTACAAAGCTTGCAAATTTATTTTAAATCTTGTCATAAAAAACAATCAATTTTTAAATTCGTACTATAAGAAAAACGTTAAAAGAAACAACTTTAACAAAAAAATTGTGTTAATAAGAGTTCGTTAAACAATTAAACGCAAAGACGCAATTTTATCAAAAGCGCAAAAAGCGTAAAAGACAAACGTTAATTATATTTTATTTAAAACAATAACGTCGTTTTATAAACGTTTAATTTTAATTATAAAAATAAATAAATTAACTTCGATCTTAATTGAAGAAAATGTTTTTTTCGATCTTATTTTATTTTTCGTTTTTTAAAATTTAAAATTGCTTAAACGCTACGCAAAAAAGTTAAAAATTAAAACAAAAATTGTTCGTTAAACGTCAAATTTAAAAAATAAATTAATTCGCAAAGACACAACTATTAGATTTGCAAATGCTATTAAGTTTATAAATGTTTTTATTATTAATTGTTAAGCAATTCGTTTTGCGACAATTGCTAAACATTTATTAAGCAAAATAGCAAATAGTTCGAACGAAACAATAATGCGTTTTTAAGTTATATAAAATAATTGCGATGCTATTTTCGACTTTATTGTTAAAATTAATCTTTATGCGCTTCTTAAAAACATCGTCGAATTTGTTAGCAAATCAATTCGAATTATTAAGATTGTCAAATTATTTAAAGATAAATTTTAGAACAACTTTGCAACGATTAACATAAACAAGACGTACTTAAACGCAAAAAAGAGCGTTTATCGCTAACGCAACGAGAAGTTCTACGACGAACTAAACATCAAAAAGAATTAAGCTAAGATTATTCAAAAGCATGACGCTTAAACGAACAAAAACGACGAATTCATTTTTATTAATTAGATAATTGAAGTTTTGACGAAATAATAATTAAGTTTAGATAAAAAGTGCAACATAACAAAAGCGTCAATGTTTTTTTTTTTAAGAAGAGCATGTGTTACGAGATTTGTATCTAATGCTCTTATTTAATACTAAGAGAGCGTTTGACGTCTATTGATAACATTTGCTTTTAAACAATCAAGTATAATTCGATTGTTAACTTAGTTTTTAGACAATTATTTTTACAATTATTATAGATGTTTGTCTTGTTCAATTGCGTGTCTTTTTATCTTGTCTAGTTGCTTGCCTTGTCTATCTAGCTATTATCTTTTGCCTAGCATCTATCTTTTTAAAAGTCGAGAAAGTTAACTTTTTAAAACGCAAAACATTTAGATAATTTATAATTGTTTTGCTAAGAATTTATCAAAAATATACTATAAAGTTAACAATAATTAAGATTTATATTGTTAAAATTAAAGCTTTAATAACTAGTATGTAGTTAATTAACAAAAATATTAGCTATGTAGAACTAACTATATATAGGAAATAAATGTAAGTACTATAAGTGTTAAGACGCTAAACGTTACTCGTAGTATACTTAAGACTAAAGAGCGAGAATTCGAAAAATAATCGAAGAACAAAGTTTGTTTAGCTTAAAATTGTAATACTTTTTTTTTTAATTTGCAAGCTTCGACAAAGCAATATTAAGTTTTTCAATTAATATTTCTAGCTAACTTTAGTTAATTTTAAGTGCTTATTAAGTACAAGCTTCGATTAATATTAAATATATATTAAATATTATTTAACAATTAAAATTGAAGTTTTCGATACATATTAAACAAGAGAATAAATTTGTTAAGTAAAAAAAATAATCGAAAATTTTGAAATAAAATATGCAAAAAACAATAACATGCAAAGCAAAGAGTATATATATTGCAAATAATGTTTTAGTTAACTCTTAACTATCTTTGATTAGTATCGAATATATCTATTAGATACGATCTAATGTTCGAAATCAAACGTCGAACAATTGTTAAACAACAAAAATTGAGTTTTAAGCAATTTGTTGAGCGACAACAAGATCGAGAGAAGAGAGAGAAAATAAATTTTTTTTAAGAAAAGATTAAATGTAAGAAAATTAAAAAGAGTACAAAAGATTACTAACTTTAACTCTAAGAGAAAAGTCTAGATTACGTAACGCGAAAATCGAGAAATTAACAATAAGATAAAGATCGATTAGTTACGTAATCTAAAAAAGATTAACAATAATAAAAGAAAATAGCGATGTTAAAAAGTCGAAATTTGTCAAATTTTAACTATATTTAAATACGCTCGTCTAAATTTGCAACACAAAGAGAGAAAATAACGTAAAAATGCTTTAACAATAATTTATACGCAATCGTACATATATTTAGAAATGTTAAGTCAATTTTAATTCGAAGAATCTTTAGAAAAGACGTCAATAAAATGCTTAGCAATAGTACTATAGAGGCGACAACAAAAATTACAAATACATGTCAATTAACTTTTGACAATAATAATATATTGATAATATGTTTCTAGAATTCTTGTTAAGTGCAATAGAGAGCAAGATAATATATTAGATTTAATTTTGATTGCGAATATATAACAAATAACTTTTAACAATAATAATATATTAACAATATATTTTTGAGATCAATTCTAGATGCGACGACGAAAACTATAGTTGTATGTTAAGCGACGTTTTGACAACAATAATAGTAGAACGCAAAAGCGTATAAATGCAAATTATTCTACTTATTAGATTTTTAATTAGAAGACGTCTTAAATGTCTAATAAAATCTTGTTGCGTCTAAATATTAATAATAAAAGTTAATAATAAAGTTAAAGCAATTGTTAATTATAAAGTAGTTTAATTATTTAAATCTATTGTTGTAGTTTGTGTAATCTATAAAGAGAATTTAATATTGTAGTATTTTGCGTCTATAATTAGTAACAATTAGATTTAAATTTACGTTATTGTTATTTTTGCGCATATTGTATTGTAATGTCTTAACATTTTTGATATAATATTCGAAATTGTTGTTAATATTGTTAACAATATTAGCGAATAACAAGAGCTTAATTTGTTAATTTAATAAAGATTTACTTTTGTTAAGATGCAAAAATTATAAATAAAATACTAAATAAATTTTTATTAATTTGAACAATTTTAGTTTGTAAACGTAATTGTTAATTGCTTAAATAATCTTATAAAGATTTGCATTTTTATACTTTAAGAACTTGTATAATTAAGTTGTTTTAATATTTTAAATATCGAACATAACTTAATTATTAATTTTGAACTTTAAGATTGCAATACATCTATAATTAGTAAACTTTACTTATTTAACTTAAATTTAAACAAGCTTTTAACAAAGAAAATTGCGCAAAATCTTAATTTTTTTGATAATTTTGTTGATGTTTTTTATGTTGCGACAAGCTTTAAACGTATTATTGTTAAAAAAAACTTTAAGTAATTTTAGATCTAATTGTAACAAATAGTCTTTAATAACAAAGAAAAATAATAAGTTAATAAACTTATTAGTATAGTTATTTGCGATAAATTTGACAATAACAAGATAATTAACTTAGTTATTCTAATTGTATTGTATATACGTTCGAAGATATTATTTAAAAGCAATATTAATATTTTCGATTTAATTGTCGATTTCTAAATAAAACGCAATTGACAAATTAGATTTAATTTCTAATTTTTTGCAAAAACGTTGCTAGAAGTAAGCAATAAATTGAGTATCTTTGTTAAAAACAATAATAACTAGAAAGCTCTTAATATGCTAAACAAAATTAATAAAAATCTAAATAATAATTTTAACTTCTAAAGAGTCTATAAATATAAATTTCTTATTTTTAAATAATTTATTAATTACTATTAAAATATATTAGAAAAAAAATTCTTTATAGCAATATAACAACAAAAAGATAATAAAGTTGCAAAATATATTTTGCTAATAACAATTTAAAATAGACGAAAATTTTAATAGATTATATTTATAATTTGCAATATAATTTAACGTACTTATAAATCAAATAGCTTTTAATATATTTTTTAACATTTAAATACAATATAAATTAATAATAGTAACGCTATATCTTTTCGAAAATAATTGTTCGATTTAAATATTTAATGTTTAACAATTTATATTAAAATTTAATTGCTTTAACTTAAAAAGTATTATTTATACTTTAAGACACATATATTTTGTTTCGAATAAATAAATATTTAATATTAATTGTTAAGTATTTGATTATTATATAATTTTTAAGTTTTAGTTTAATTGTTTTGCAAAAAATAATTAAAATCTTTTGTTTATTAACTTTTTTAATTTAAATAATTTGTTTTATCTTTTTGTTATGCAAATATATCTTTAATATTTGTTAAACAAAAACTTCGAAATTAAATTCTATTTTAGATTTCTTTTCTTTTATTAAATTGATTGCAATAGCAAATAAAAGCTAAATTATAAAAGAAATTGCGAATATAAATAGTTAAATTGTAGACAAAACAAATATATTTAAAAAAAAGATAAAATTAATAATTAGAGACAAAAAAACTATAAATTAAGAAATCGTAAATATAATAATAGCAAACAAAGAAATTAAGAAAAGAGATTTAGTAAAGCGAAGTTTGCTTTATTAAAGTAATGCAAGTATTGCAAACAATAAAGATGTAAATAATTTTATATTTTCGTTAGTTGCTAGCGAGAATTAAGTAAACTTCTTGCAAGTTTTTGCAATTTTCTTGTTAATAATTAGTTTAAATTCGATAAGGTTTCGAAGCAAACAAAATAACTTTGTTACTAAATTGTAAATAACACTTAATAATAGCAAAATTAATATAACAACTTTAACTATACTTAATTTTAAATTGTATTGCTTAGAAATTGTTTATTGTTAAAACTAATTGCGAAAGTTGTTCTTATTAAAGAACAAATTTTGCGATTGTTTAATCAAATTGTTTAACTTCGCGTTTAATACGTTTAATTAATAAATAATCTTAAAGTTAAATTTGAACAAAAATTCGATTTAACAAGCTTAACAACAATTGAGTTGCTTAATAGTTATAAAATACTTTAAATTACAATAATTAATAATAATCTTAATAGATTATTTAACAAAGATATTTATATACTTCAAATGTTACTTTTTAAAAGCGCAAACAATAATTAATAATTCTTTGTTATAAATCTCGTAGTTGCACTTTGCGAATAACATAATTTTAAATATATAAATTATCGAATAAAGCAATTTATTCAAATTTATTTACAAAAGCACAACAATAATTACGAAATTAAAGACATCGCTTTCGATTTAAATCTTTAAATCAAAATTAAAATAATATAAATTAAATTAATTAATAAAGACTTGCTTAAGAACTTTAAACGCAAGATCTTTAAAATTCTTAAATTGCTATAAAAAATTAAAATTCTTGTTCTTAAATTTACTAAACGCTAACAAAGATTTAATTAGACTTAAATAATTATAAATAAATTATCAATAAAAGTTAACGAAGTCTAGAAAGATTTATACGTCGCACACGCAAATAAAAGCTTTTTACTTAAAAATACATTTAATTTTCTTAAAATCTATTTAAATCTTTTTAATAATAATAATTAAATTTAAATATTTAATTTGTTTAACAAAGAAAATATACTTGTTAATATTTAAATAAAGACTTACGTTATAAAACTTAATAAAAACTTTATTTATATAATTTTTATATTTCTTTTTAATGTTATTGTAGATTAAAATATTATTTATATAAATAATACAAAAATTGTTTAGATAGAGATTAAGAGTTTTATTAATAAAATATTAAAACGTAATTGAGACATTATATAACTTAAAAAATATAACAATATACTTAAATAAAATGTAATAAGTAATAAAGACTATCTTGTGTTTATTATTAAGATATATTTGAATCTTGTTAAAGACGACAATAATATTAAACTTGTTATAGTACTTAATTTTGTATAATTGTTGCAGAATTTTTTAAATTAATAATAAAGTATTGCGATTCTTAATTGTTAAAGCGTTAAAATCTTTATAATTTACGCAAACGCGCAAATTCTTATTAGACTTCTTAACTATAAAAATAAAAACAACATATTATAAGATGCTATTGCGAGTTTAATCTTTGTTCTTTATATTATTTAAATAGATTTAGTATAGCAAAGTACTTAAGTAGCATTACAATTGTTTCGTAATCTTCTTTAATAACAAGTTTCAAAAATATAAAAATATTTATTTAATAAACGTTAACTTTATTAAGAGACTTTAAAAACAAATATTCTAATTGCTTGCGTCAATTGTTAAAGATCTCTAATAATTATTAATTTAACAAACAATACTTTATGCAATAATCGAAATTAAATTCGAGAAATTGTATATTGTCTTTAATTTATATGTTATGTTTCTTAATCTAAAATATATCGAAAATAATTGCAAATTGTCTTAATTTAATTATTAAACGTTATAAAATATTAATATATTCGCTAAGATTAATAATAACTTAAGCGATATAAATAATATTAGAGACGAATTTATTATTAATTAAACGCAATTTAATTGAATTTTAAAGCAATATAATAGAAAATTTATAAAGCTTAATAAACTTTTTATTAACAAAGACTTTATTAAAGACTTTAATATTAATAAGTAGTATTATCTTAATATAATGTTTATCAAAAAATAAATAAACTTAATTTGAGCAAATCTTAGTGTAAAAATCTAGTTGCTAATTGTTAAAAAACTTGTTGTTAATAATATTAAAATTAAGTTCGACTTTAATAAGCAAAACTTTATCTTATAAATTAAACAAAATTTTAAGCTTCTTTATTATTTTCTTTACAAACGTTAATTTCTATTTCGAACTATAACTTTTGTTAAAAACGTTTAATTTTTTAACTTGTTAAAGTTATCTAAGTTGTTATCTAAAATATTAGAGAAACTATTTTCTCTAAGTGTTGTCAATTCGAAGTTGTTAACATTATAAGTTTTAAGTTTAACAAAAGCTTTATTTTTGATTTTAATTAATTTTTTTTTGCAAAAAGCGTTCTTATAATGCGATCTATATTTTAATTTAAGATATTTTCGACAAAGATCAAAAGATTTAATCTTGTTTTTAAAAGCTTAAGATTATACTTTTATATTTTGTTTTTAGTTGCAAATAAAGATACGCGTACTAAAGTTATTAATATTGCAAACATTTGTATTAATATGTTCAAAAAACTTAAAGATATTAATGCAATTATTGTGCTTATTAATGTTATTAATAGCTTATATATAAATAAAAGTTCGAATAATTGTTAAATAAAATTTCTTTATTTGTTAAAGTTTTAAATCGATTTTATAAATTAATTTAAAGTAATATAATTCGTCAAAATAATATAGCGACTTTGAAATCTATAATTTAAATCTTTGTTAAATTAATATATTTTATTAACTTTTAATATAGAGACTTCGACTATTATAGATATAAAGCAATTAATATATTAATTAAAGATTTCGATATTTTTTATAACAAATTCGAACAACGTAATTTTAACAAAGTTATATTGTTTCTTATTTAAATTGTTTTATTAAATACTTAGATCTTTAAACAAATTATTTATTGTTAAATAAAGATTAACAAATTTATCGAACAAACAATACTTAATTTTTTTAAAAATATTGTTAATAATTTTAATAACAACAAGACTAAGTTTAGCTTTCTTAAAGACAAAACATCGAAAAGTACTACTAGATTTAAAAATTAATATAGTAACTTATCATTTAAACTTTTTGAAATTCTTAATAAAAATAAAGAGATTAAGAAAGTGTTTATTGTTTTTTACATTTTATAGCTTCGACTTAAAAATACAAACAAAATAGACGTTGTTAAGTTAATCTTTTGTTTATAAAGTAAATTTATAAAAGTAATTACGTTTGTTATTGTTGCTAAAGTTGTAAGTTACATAAATAGACTTAATAAATACAATTTCTTTATTTCAAAAAAAAAAAGCTTTTGTTCTAGTTAATATATAATAGTTTTAAACAAATCGTATTAAACTAAAGCGTTGTTGCACTTTTATTAAAGACAATATATTATTTTGTTGCAAATACTTATTGTTAATTTTGCTTAACTTAAATAAATTTGCAAAAAATTAATTTAAATTTTTAATTAATAAACAAAGTTAAAATTAATTTTTTTATTAATTTGAAATTCGACAATAATAATATTATTTTTATAAAGTAGTTAAAATTATTTTTTTACGTTATCTTTAATTGCTTTTTACAAAAGTTAAGACGTTTTTTATTAATTTTTGTTAAAATTGTTAAGTTAATTAACTAAAGTACGACGTTAACTTAACTTATTTTTGTCTTTTTTTTTAATATATTTGTTACAAAATTAAGCAAAGCTACTATTTAGCAACTAATATATTAAAGATCGAATTAATATATTTAACAAATTTATATTATTAAACAAATTTAATCTAGTTAGTTTGTCAATTATAATTTTGTAAAAATTAAATCGAACAAACAACAAAAATTCGAATATATTGTACTTAAGTAAATTAAAGTGCTCTTTAAGCTCTAAATTGTTTTCGAAATTATTTTGATTTAATAAAGAATTTAAAAGATAATAATTGTAACAAGAAATAATATTAACATTTAATTAATTTTTATTTATTAAGAGTTTCTTAAATAACTTGCGATTCTTGTTAAAGCTAAACTTAGCTTTGCTTTTTAAAGCTAATTTTTTGTTAATTATATTATAAATATAAATAAAATGCAAATAATATAAATATTTGTAAATAAAAGTAAAAGTTTAAAATTAAATATATTTAAGATTATATAAATGTTAAATAACTTATATTATTTGCGAGACAAAATTTTTGATATTAAAAATAAATGTTGCTTAAAATGTTGTTTTGTTGCGTAGTAAATTTTCTAATATACAAAGACAAAAGTATTACTCGAAGACAACAACAAAATTGTATTATAATTATCGTTTTAGCAAATCTATTAATTTTATTCTAGCAAATTTATTATATTAGCAAATCGAGATAACTCTTTCTAAGAGCTCTTAGCGATTAGAAGCTCTCGAAGCTATTGTGCGTATATTTCGACTCTCGAATTTTATTAACAAGATACAATTGGTCCAAAATTGTTCGTAGCTAATCAAAAAATTTGAAAAGTAGTAAAAAGTTCTTTAAACATTATTTGTGTGTTATTAAGATTTATAAACGCAATCTATTGCGAACGCAATTTACAAACGCAATCTATCGCACAATTTAATTACGCAATAGAGATGTTTTTGTCGTTGTATTATCTTTGCGTAAATTTTTTACAAATTGTTCGATTTTGTTATACAAATTACTATAATATAAATAAGTAACAAATAGAGAGTTAATCGAAGTATTGCAAGAGTTCGTACATATTTCGAATATTAATAATTATATTTTTTGTTAAACTTTATTTAACTCTTTAAATGCAAGCTTTTAGAAATCTCTTAAGCAAGTCTTAAGTTAATCTTAGATTATCTAGACTAGATTTACATTTTGAATTTGACGAGTTGTCTTCCCGATTTGCTAATGTAATTTCATTCTAGCAAATTTATTAATTTTATTTTAACAAGTTTATTAATATTATTTTAGCAAATTTATTAAACCGAAACTAGAACAATTTGTTGTCTCTTTATTTTAGCAAGTTTATTAATTTTATTTTAGCAAGTTTATTAAGTTGTAGTTAAAACAATTTGTTGTTTATTTATTTTAGTAGACTTATTAAAGAGTTAACGAAATTAAATATTGTTAAATTATATATTAAGTAAAAGATATTTATTGTCGCAACTTAATTACGCTTTGCAAAGCGTCTATTCTAGTAACTCTATATCTAGAATTTGTTTCGCAAGACGAAAGAAGTAGCGAATATAAATATTTTTAAAATACAATTTGTAAGATTGTGTCTAAAGAAATAGCTAATATTATGTTAAGATTAGAGCTTTGATAGCTAGTATATAGTTAATTGACAAGAATACTAGCTATGCAAAACTAACTATGTATAGGAAATAAATATAAGTACTATAAATGTTAAGACGCTAGACGTTACTCGTAATATATTCGAGACTAGAGAGCGAAGACTTAAAGAGTAATTGAAGTGCAAAGTCTACCTAGTCTAGAATTGTAATATGCACAATTTTCTCTATATTTAATAATTTATTATTAGATAACAAACTCGAATTAAAGTCTAAGCTTTTATTTTTCAATTTTACAATAACTTTTAAAGACAATAAAATAATTGTTCTCGAATATATTAAAAAATTGTAATTGCTATAATATACAAGCTCTAATTCGACAATATTTCTAGTTGCTTCTTTTATCTTAAAATTATTAATTTATATTATTGATTGTTAAATTTTAATAATTGCGTTTATAGTATAAAGTTATAGAAGATCTAAAAGCAAACGCTTCTAATATTTAATATTAAAAACAACAAAATATCTTATAGTTCTTCAAACTTTTTTTATGTTTAATTTGATAGCTATTTAATAATATAAAATTGTTTTTCTATAATTTGTTGTTTCTATAAACAAATTTTGAAATCTTATCTTAACTAGAAATTTCAACTCTAAGTTTAGTCGATTAATAATCTTTATAGACGCGACGTTTATATTAGACTCTTAATTAGTTTAAACTTTCGATTTGTTAAAATTGACAATCTTTTTTTCTATCTTTATTTGAACAAAAATACAAAACGTCTAGACTAACTATTTAATTCTAATAGTTGGAATCGAATTGCATAAATTATAAAAATACTAACTATATTAGATTAAAACTTAATCTAATTAGATATAACTTTCGAATCGAATTATAGATTTCGAGGAAAAACCGATCCGAACAATTAGTCTAAAAACGTCTTCTTTATATTTATTATATTTTTTAGTAAACAAGTTTAATTGTTCGCTTAAGATATATCGACAATATAAGTATTTATATTTTGTTGTTAATTCTAATATAGCGACTAAATAGATTGCGTTAACTAGAATTAAGAATAAAGTAGTTGCAACAATTGCGTAGATTAAGATATACTTAATATTTCTAGATTCTAAATAGAAAATAGATTGTAGAATATAAATAGAACTTAATTTAATAGTTAATATATAGATTAATATATAGATTAAAAAAGATTCTAGATTTGTTGTTATAACATTTGCTTAACTTTAAACTTGCGCTTTTTAATAACGCAAATATATAGACGTTTTAGCTTCTTGTAAGTAGTAGAAAATCAAGCTAATTAATCTATTTGGAATATATCTATCTTGTTGTTCTTAAGAATTTGACAAATAGATACTAATTTATTATAGATATTAATCTTGTCGTTTATTATATCTACTAACAATGCTAATTTAGCAATCTTTTCTATTTGCTTAATATCTTTTTTACGCAATCTTTTTTGAAATGTCGATTTAGCAATCTAATTTATTGATTATTGCTATTGTTGTTGCAAGCTTAGTTGAAGAATAAACTTAATATAAGTTCTCTTATTAGAGATATCTATCGATTGTTGTTGTTGCGAGTTTGATTGAAGAATAGATTTAATATAAGCTCTTTTGTTAGAACTATTGTTTTCTTTAAGAAAAGCGTTTATTTGCTTTACTTTTTTATCAAATAATTGCAACTCTAATATGTTAAAAATTACAAATAAAGTTTTTAATTGTATAAAGTATTTAGACTTCGATAGACTAATTGTTCGAGTTAGTTTTTCCCCGAAATCTATAACTTGACTCGAAAGTTATATCTAATTAGACCAAGTTTTAATCTAATATAGTTAGTATTTTTATAATTTATGCAATTTGATTCCAACTATTAGAATCAAACAATTAGTCTAGACTTCGAGATATTAAAAGTTATAACAATTAATAACGTTGTTAAACTAGATAATTTTGTATTATATAATTGTATATTGTTATTACAAGCGTTAAAAAAAGTAGTCGCAAAAATAGATTAAAAGAAGTCTTCAAAAATTATATAACAAAAATAGAATTGCTTTTATGCAAAAAATATAATACAATAATAAGTAGAAATAGCATTATACTCTATCTTTTTGTATCTTATATATAGAGAGCTATCTTTATAGCTTTTCTATTGTCTTAAGTTGTTAATATAAAAGTTCTTTAATATTAATTTATTAAAAAGCTTTCTATAGACGTTCGCATTATTACAAAATAAAAAAATATTAATAAATTAGAATAACTCTTCTTGAAAGCTCTTAGCGATTAGGAACTTCTAAGATCGTTGTGCGCATATCTTGGCTCTCGAGTTCTATTAGATATACAATTGACTCGAGATCGCTTGTAGTTAACTAAAAAATTTAAAAAGTAATAAAGAATTCTTCGAATATTATTTGTGCGTTGCTAAGATTTACAAGCGCAATCTATTGCAAACGCAATCTATTGCAAACGCAATCTATTGCAAACGCAATCTATTGCAAACGCAATCTACAAACGCAATTTATTGCACAATTTAATTATATAATAGAGACGTCTTTGTTGTCGCATTATCTTTGCGTAAAATTTTTACAAATTGTTCGATTCTATTATACAAATTACTATAGTATAAATAAGTAACAAATAGAAAGTTAATCCAAGTACTACAAGAGTTTGTATATATTTCGAATATTAATAATTATATTTTTTGTCAAACTTTATTTAACTCTTTAAATACAAGTTTTTAAAAATCTCTTAAATAAGTTTCGAATTAATCTTAGACTATTTAGACTAGATCTACATTTTAAATTTAACAAGTTGTCTTCTCGATTTATCGATAAAATTAATTCTTAAAATATCTTTTTCTATTAAATAGATTCTAATAAAGATTTTATAAAAATACTAATAGTTTTAAACTCTTTAATCGATGTATAGATTTTTTTGTTAATTCGACAAATTTAAAGTTTCTCTAACAATCTTTTTAACAATTTGAAAAAAATAATAGTATTTTCTAATAAGAAAGAAACAATAATAAAAATTCAAAATTCTATATTTTAGATAATTAAGATTAATAGATTGCTATAAATAAGTCTAATTGCGTCTTTAATATAGCTTTCTATACTAAAATATAATAGAAATCGAATTTCTTATTTTTGAATTTTTTTTTAAAGTTTTTTAATTTTAATCTTAGTATATTAATTTTTTTTTGTCAAATTATACGTAATTTTTAAAGATTGATCGATTGCTATTATTGTTCGAAATTTTTTTAATTTAGTATTAACGTTTGCTAGATTTCTTACAAATATTCGAATTATTATATTAAGTATTGTAGACTTTAAAGTAAAAAAAACAATAATAGAAAATTTATCTTTTTCTTCTATACGCTATATTATAAATGCTACTTTTTAATAGTAGAACGCCAATGTTTTATTTTTTTGTTGTTAAAGATTTGCTAGTTTGTTATTGAAATTTATTGTGTCTACTTTTGTAATTTTTTTAGAAAAATTCTTCTTAAAAATATTTCGAAAAATAATTACTTTTTTTAAAGTAGATTTCTTATCTATAATAAATAAAGCTATTAAATAGACTTTAATATAAATAAGAGTATTTTTAAAAATTAAAAGATTAAACACTTAAATATATTTTTCTAATAAAACAAAACTATCTAATTTTCTTTAATTCTCTAGTTCGAAGTTTAGATATTTTAATTATTTATATATAGAACTATTCTTTTTAGTAAATTGATTATAGAACTTGAAATTCGAGTTTTGTTGTTTATAGATAAAAAATATAGTAGAAGACTATAAATACAAAGAAGATACAAAGATGTTCGAAGTAGTAAATAGAATTAAAAAGTTTTAATAAGTACTCTTTTCAATAGTTGTAATAGTTTTATTGCTTAAATAGCTTTACTTCGCGAAATAGATTAAGTATTACTCGAATCGAACTTGTTTAATTTGGGTTAATTTGAGTTATAAATTAGATATCTAATAAATACAACTTAATTTAAATTTTTTGATTTAAGTTTAAATTTTTTCTAGATAAAATTCGAACTTGATAACGCGCTAAGTCCAAGATAGAAAGATTTATAATTCTAGACATTTTTCTATGCATTCAAAAATCAATAAGCAACTTAATAAAATATATAGATATATAGTATTTATATTTAATATATTGCAATTTATTGTTTGTACTAGATTTCAAATATCTATATTTAAAAGTCTTAAAGTCTTCGATTATTTAATATAATTCTTTAATGTTAATTTCGAAGACTCAAAATTAGTAATTATTTTAAAATCTATATTGTATTAAGTTTTATTTAAGTTCTTTTTATTATTCTTTATATCTTTTTTGTTATAAATATTATTTACAATTTTGAGTTTCGTAGTTCTCTTTATATATTTCTAGACGTTTAATGTCTTTACAATATTATATTGAATTTTTTTTTTTTGCATTAAACAATAATCTCGTAGTACGTTCGAAATAAAGACTATTATATGTCAAATTCTCTTTGTCGAATTTAGTTAAAGACAAAGATATATATTTTAAAAATATTAATTGTTGTCTTTGATAAAGAATTACATATTTATAATTAAAATATCTTAATAAACGCATAGAATTTAAGTCGAACTTTATTATTATTAAGCGTTTGACATAAATTGTTGTGCGCAAGTTCTTTAATTTAAAGATTAATAAAAAGATAAATAGAATATAAAACAAATCGAATAATAAACATATTTTTAATTATAAAAGTTACAATTATTTAAACACTATCTTGTAGACATTTAAGAGCGTTAAATTGTTAATGTAATTTTATTGTTAAAACTCTTGAAATTCGAACAAAACTATATCGAAAATTAAAGATTTGTTGCGTTAATAAAATTAAAAAGATTAAAAATTTTAATAATTTATATTTAGTTTTACATCGATGCAAGTAAACAATTACAAATAGATTGTTAATTTTAGTTTAATATAATATAGTATAAAAGAACTTATTATTAGACTTAACTTGTTTTTATTTTACTTTATTAATATTAGTAATCTTTAAAAAAGTAATCTTTCTTAATCTATATATAATTAATCAATAAGATAATAATTAATTTGCATTAAGTTAACTTTATTATAAACAAATTTACAATATAAATTAAATTAACAAATACAATACTTAAAGAAAAGCTATTAGCGACAATTTAAATAGCATTATAAAATAAAATAGCTATAAAAGATAATATTGTTTTTATTATTTATAAGAATTGAATGCAAACTTAAGTTGTTAAAAAGAAATTTAATAAAGATAGAATTCTTAGACTAATGCACTATGTTTGTAAGTTCTTTTAATATTAAATTTAAAATCTATCGAAGCATAAAATTCTTTATTAACATTAATTTCTATATTTAAGATACAAGCATCTTGTTTAAGATAAAACAAATTGTAACAAATTAAATTGCGCTACATGTACAACAAATCTACTCGCATTTCTATTTATTTACGCAATCTATTTTTGTTAATGCAATTTCGTTAACTAAAATGTTATTTAATTGCATACAATTAAGATTTTCGAACAAAAAAATATAGTACTTAGCTTAGCTTTGCGATTACTTTATATATAAATTTAAACAAAACAACAACAAACAACATAAAATTAAATTTAAAATTACAAAAACTACTTAAATAAATAACAATAATAAAGATACTCTAAATACAAAAAGCATTCTACAATAATTAAAAAAATTAATACAATAATTAATTGTAATTTATTTAGAGATTATTTTCGAAAACGCGCTTATTACTTTTATTAAAAATTATCGAAATTATTTTAAAAACTTATAAAAAAAGCGCAAATATAAAAAAGACTTAAGTAGAAATTTATATATTGTTAAGTTTCGCAAACAAATCGAAACGTTATGTTTGCGACAATAATTAAAAAAATAAATACAAATAATATTGCATAGCTAGTTAAGAGTTTTATCTTAAATTAATATCTACTATATCTACTAAAGATTTTCAAAATTGTTTCAAAGACTTATAGCAAAAACGCAAAACAAAGAAGAATCTAAGCTTAAATCTTAATATTAAAAAATCTTGTTATTAAATAAATAACTTTATTAAGATAAAGAAGACTATTAAATTAACAAAAAAAATTAAAAAATTGTTCGAACGCTATTATTTTAAAAAATTATAAAAAATTACGAAATAACAAAATGTTAACAAAAAGAATCGAGAAACTTTGAAAAAAACGTTTTTAACAAATTTTATATATAAGCGATAAATTAAGATTGTTATATTTGTTGTTTAAATATTGTTAATGCTAACAATTGCTAAAGTTAATCAAAATCGTTATACTAATTAAATCGCATAAAAGAAGAGCGTCAATTTAAGCGAAGAATCTACTATTAAAAATAATAACAATTTATTATAAGAAAACATTTTAAACAATAAAGCTATATTAAATATAGTTTTTTTAGTTATTTTTGTGATTATTTATGTGCGCAATTTATGTTAATAATATATATAAATCAAAAATTTTGTATATTTAAAGAAAAAAAGAAATGTGAAAACAACGTATTATTTCTAGAAGTCTTTTCGTCTTATTTAATAACAATTAGTTAACAATGTTAAATTGACAAAAAAAAAAATTCGCAAAGTTAATTAATATAAAGTACGAAAAATGTAACAAACGTCTATAATTATTATAATTAAAAAAGTCTCTTATATAGATCGATGCGTCGATTTTCAAATTTATAAATATTTAGTCTATAGTTTAATCTTATTAAGTTTATAAGACAAAAAAATATCTTTACTTCGTACTATTACGCACAATTTATATATTAATATTTATTAAATTAATGTTATACAAGTAGAAATGTTATCTTCTTATAAATACTTTTCTAGAATTAAGATAACAATTTAACGCAATATGTTAGCGCATAAAAAAGTCTTTCGCAAGATTAACAAAAATAATTAATACAATTTTTCTAAGTTAGCGTTTTAATAATTTAAGAACTACAACTTCGCAAAGTATAATTAAAATATAAACGCAAATATCGAAGAAGCAAAACATACATTTGCGCTAATTATAAAGAGCTTTAATAAAAAAGTTTCAAAAAATTAAAATCGAATTATATTTAACTTTGATATTTTTACTATAATGTTAAAGAATTTCTTTAGTTTTATAAATTGATTGTCTAAGATAATTGTTTGTTGCAACTTATATTTTAAAAAACGCGAATTTATTTAAATGTCAATTGTAATTATTAAAATAATAATTAAAAATACTTTATATATTATATATTATACGTTATAGATATACTAGTCTATTCTTCTACAACAATATAACAAATTGTAAAGATTTAATTAATTTTATGTTTTTCGATTGCAAAATTACTTTTTTGACGTAAATAATACAAAGATTATTAACTAAATACAAAATTAAATTTGTTTAAACAAAAATACTAGATCGCTTACAATGCATTTCGAAAATTAGCATAGTTTTCGCAATCTTTGATGATGTCTCTAGCGTTACAAATTAAATACAAAAATTCTTTCAATACAAATTATAAAATACTTTTTTAATTAGACGCGAAAAAAAAAGTTATAATATTATTAGCTTTGTTAACTTTTAATATTGTCTAATCTTTTTAAACGTTAAAGCTATTAAAATATAATAAATACGCAAAAGCTCTTGTAACAATTATATAAATTTATTATTAAATTTGTATTTTCGCTTTCTTTTCTTTTTTAAAAATAGAGCACAAACTAATTTTTTAACAATTGTTTTCGTTTAATTGTTAACATTCGAAAATTGCTTTTATAAAATAAACAATTATTTATTCGATTGCGAAGATGCAACAAATTGCTCTTTAAACAACAACTTAGTATTTATAGCGTTTAAAAAAAGCTTAAATAATAACTATATTAAATCTTTTGTTGTTAATTAAATATTGTTTAAAAGATTCTCTTTAATTTGCGTTTTAACGTAATTATTTTCTAAAAAATTTAATAAATTAAAGAAATTGTTTTAAGATATATTTAAAAGATGTTTCGCTATATAATTTTTGTTGCGTTTAACAATTGTTATTGATTTTATAACTTAAAAAAATTGATAAATTAAATTAAACAAAGAATTAAATTCTAATATAATTGATTTAAGCTTAATTGCTAACTATTAACGCTTTAACAATTCAACTAGTTAACTAAATAACTATAAAGATATATAGAAATATATCTTCGCTCTTGTTTCTCTTATATAAAGAGATTTGTACTTATTAATTTGTTAATATTTTTAATAAATTTGTCTTATTTCTATTAAAAGATTTTAAGATTTTAATTTATTATTGATTTGTTTAATTAAATAGCAAACGTTGTCAATATTAAATTTATTATATTTTATAGCTTTACAACTTTAAACAAATTAATAATTAAAAGTAAAAATAAGCGATGCTTTGTTTACAATAACAAATATCGTACAATTTTTAAAAAGTAATAACAAAGAATTTACTAATTTTACGAAAACAATACAAAGAAACTTAGCATTAAAAAGAATATATATTAAAATAATAAGACAAAACGTTCTAATATATAGAATCTATATTTTAAAAGTATTGTAATTAAAAATAATAACTTAATTATTATATATATTTGATACAACGTTATTTTAACTTATAGCTTTTCGAACAATAACGAAATTTCGACTCTTAATAAGTATTTTAATAGCAACAATTGTATTAAGACGTCAACAAACAAAAGACTAATTTAACTAACAATTCAAAAATTGCTAAAAAAAAAGAATTAATTTACTATTCTTTGTTATCTTTTCTAAACAATTAGTAGAAAAATTGCTATAATTAATATTGTTCGAGTTTTCTTAATTAATAATTTATTGTTTTAGAATTTTAAAGATTGTAGCATTTTGCTTAATAATAAGAGACTATTTTGATAAAACTTTAACAATTAATTCGAAAAATAAATTGTAGTTACTAATTTGCTCTTTCGTATAGTAAATAATGTTAAAACGCTATATCTTTTTTGTTATTTTAATTTGAATATTATTTTTTCAAGCGTTTTTACAATTAAAAATTATATAATAAAGCAATTAATTAAAGAGAAAAAAAATTTGTTAAAACGTCTTTTAAATAACAAAACAAAGCTTTTGTTTACTATAAATACTTAATCGATTTCTAATTGTTAATTTTACTTGATTATAATTGCGTTTTTTATTAATTATAATTAGAAATATTACGAAATTGTTTTAAAATTCAAGCATTTTGTAAGCAAATATTCGAGTTAAAGAATTGCAAACTTAGTTAAAAGAACGCTAAATTTTTACAAAATTCTAAATAAAGTTCTAGTTATTACTATTAATAACGCATCAAACAATAAAATCTTTATAACAAGCTTTTTGCGACATATTAATTTTAGTGCAATTACGCATAAATCTATATTAAACGATATCTTCGATAAAAAAAATAAATAAAAAAACAATAATAACAATATTAATAATAATAAGTTTAATCGAAATATTACAAATATCTTTAATATAAACAATAATACTCTTATTAAATATATATTTTATTTAATATATATTTTGCAATTTGCGATAAAAGCGCTTTTTGAAACAATACGTGCAAATTTAATTAACGAAAAACTATAAAAGAATTAAATTAAAAGCAAGAATTGTTTAGATACTACTTTACGTAAGTTGCTTATAACATTAATAAAAATAACGTTATTTTTATTTATTTTTATGTTTATTCTTAGTCGCTAATAATTGCAAAAATACGAAAATTAACTATTTACATTAATACTAATAGCAAGCGAAAAAAATCTTTTATATAAATATAGCAAATGCAAATCGAACAAAAACAACTAAAAGTTAAAACAAATAAAAATATATTAAAAATTAATTAAATTAAGTCTTTTAAGTTGTTTTAAAACGTAAAAACTCGTTGGAACTTTATCTATTATCTATTAATTTAAATTTACAATTTGCGAAACAATTTAATTGTATTTTTTGCGAAATTTAAATACAAATATTTAAAACTCTTTAAATTTAAATAAAAGCAAATAATATATATAATTAAGATTATTAAGTTCTTTTGTATCTTTATAAAAATACTTAGTATTATTAAGATTTTTATTATTTATTATATCTTTTTAATTTATAATAATTTGTTTAACAAGCTAAATAAAGTTAAGACTAAATTGCGAAACAAACAAATATTATAAAAAAAAAAGTACTTAACGCAATTATAATTGTAGAGAAAAAGCTTACGCAATACTACAACAAAACTTAGAATAACTTAGACTATCTATATAGCAAAATTACATTGTTGTATTCTATAATAAATAATAGTCTTTTTAGATAAAGCAATTAAATTCGAAAAACATATAAGAGATACAAACTTCTTTAAGTCGACATTTATTAAATTTTATTAAAGAAAAATTACAATTTTTACAAAATGCGATAAAAAAAATCTTTGATCTCGAGTTTTTAATCGATTAAAATTAAAAAGAAGTTTAAAGATGTTAACAATATATTATAAAAAAATAAAAAATAAAATTTAATAATTAACGACAAATTTATTTGATACAAGAAATATAATATGTTTATTTAAACTTAAAAGTACATTTTTAATAATCTTTTTAATTATTGTTATTTTAAATTGTATTTAAATATATTAAAAGCAAAAGATTAATATTAATTGCTCTTTACAATTTTAATAAAATATTTCAAAAAGACTAGCGTTCTTAACTAGTAACAATAATTAAAAAATTAATTACTAATAATAATAAATTTAATACAAGATATTTTAATTTTCGTTTTAATTAATATGTTTTGCAAACGTTTATTCTCTATTTGGTCGAAATTATATACAATTTATAAATTGTATAATTTTGCAATTATATAAATCTTTATACTTCTTTGTTAGTACAATATTGCAAAAAATATATATTAGCAAAAATATTTAAATTTAAAATTAAAGATTATTAAAAACATAAATCTTAATAATGTTTAAAATAAAAAAAAGATATATAAAAAAATTTTAAATAAAATATATAATACAATATATATTAACAACAATAAAGAAAAAAAGCTAGTACAATTGTATACAATAATAATATTACTAATTTTACAAATCTGTTTCTTAATTTATTAATAATAAACAAATATTAACAAAGTTTCGAAAAGAATACACTTTAGTTGTAACTTTACTTCGCAAAATACATTTTAATAAATATATCTTAAATTGTTTTTAAATAATACAAAATTGTCGATTTCTAAAGCATAATTAAGTAGCTTAATAATTAAAATATTTTAAATAAATTCTTAATGTATTATTTCAAACTCTACAAATTTTAAATAATAATTTTATTTAAAATTTAAAAAGATATATTTTAGTTAAAAGCAAAAAAGATAAAAGTTCAAATTCTTTTTAAAAAATATATGTTAATTATTTTTTAATTTTGTATTTTAATAATAGTTAAAAAATATTACATAAATATTGAACATAATATTGCAATTAATAATAATTAGAAAGATTGCTAAAAATAGAACAAATTATATTTGTTAAGTATGTCTACTTTAGACAAACTACTTAATATAATATCGATTTTATTATAACTTTTGTCTCTTGCTTTAAAGCAAACAATTCGAGAAAAACATTATATATATTGTCTAAAAATTCAAAACTTTTTACATAATATTTTGTTGTTTATATTACAAAACAATTTAAAAATCGACTTTATTATTAAGTTTAACATATTCGAATATATAATATTAAATTTTAATAACATTGTTATATTACATTTTTGTTCGATCAAAGTAACGCAACAAGCTTTTTGTTATCTTTTTTTGTATCTTAAATATCGCAAATGTTGTTCTAAATATATCGCAAATTCTTGTACTTTATTGTTTAACTAAATAAACTAGCTTAAATATCTAAAATAACAATATTATTATTTTTCTAAATTCTTAATTATAGTTAACGTAGACTTAGAACTTTCTTTTATTATTATTTTTTTTCGCATTTTAAATATCGCAAATGTTGTTTCAAATATATCGCAAATTCTTGCATTTTATTTTTTAACTAAATAAACTAGCTTAGATATTTAAAATAATAATAATATTATTTTTTTAAATTCTTAATTATAGTTAACGCAAATTTAGAACTTTCTTTTTTTGTTATCTTTCTTTGCATCTTAAATATTGCGAATATTATCTTAAGTATGTTGCAAATTCTTGTACTTTATTTTTTAATTAAATAAATTAACTTAAATATCTAGAATAATAATAATAATATTTTTCTAGATTCTTAATTATAGTTAACGCAAATTTAGAATTACAATTAACGCAAATCTAAAATTACAATTGACGCAAATCTAAGATTTTTTTTTCTTATTATCTTTTTTCGCATCTTAAATATCGCAAATGTTTTTTCAAATATATTGTAAATTCTTGCACTTTATCTTTTAATCAAATAAACTAACTTAAATATTTAAAATAATAATATTATTATTTTTTTAAATTCTTGATTATAATCGACGCAATCTTAAGACTTTTTTTCGAATCTTATAAATTTTTTGATAAAATTATTAGCAAACTAACTTAAACATTTGCATTTATAACAAGAATTCTTTTGTATTTTTTATTTTTACTTTAGCTAATGTATAAACAATTAAAAAATTTATTAACACTTTATGTTAAATTATTGTAGCATACTTTTTACGCGTTTTGTTTACAATTAACAATATTTCGCAAAACTTAAAATTAAAAATAAATGTAATAATAAAATATATTTTAAATATAATTTTTTTGTATTATATTTGTAATGTAAAGAAGCAATACACAAAAAACTTGCTAAAAATAAAGAAAAAAACACAATTTGATTAAATTATAATTTTAAATTTAATAAATTTATTATATTCTCTCTTTAATATTTGCGATTATAAAATAGTCTTAATAACTTAACGATCAAAGCGTTGTTAATAAAAAGTTAAAAATGTTGATCTTAACGTTAACTTAATCGAAGATTAAACGCGTTATAAATAATATTTTCGAATTTCTTTGTTAACGAAGATCGAGAGTTCGAATTTCTCTTAAAATAATTTTTTTTATTATGTTATCTTTATCTTATTTGTTAAAAATTAAAACAAAAAATAAATGTTTTAAACAAATTTCTATTAATTAAGTTATTAAGATCTAAATAATAAAGCAAAAAATAATTAAGAAATAAAGTTATATATAATAACAAAATAGAATTTGAATAGAATTTCTTTATCTTGCATTTGTAGTTTAAAAAAGTAATAAATAAAAAAATTACTAGAAATAAAAATTAAAACAAACATTAATAAAGTTGTAATTACAATTTCTATAAAATCTTTATAGTTTAATTATAATATATATATTTATATATTAGTTTTAGTAACTTAGTAATTAGAGCGTTATAATTAATTCTTAATTATGCTAATCTTAGCGTTAGCTTAGCTAGAGATTAAGTATATTATAAATAATATAATTAAATTGTTAATTATTAAAGATCAAAAATTTAAAACTTTTTTAAAACAATTTTTTTAATAGTTTTGAGTGCGTTTAACTTGTTTATTAAATACAAAAACAAAAAAAGAAAACAATATTTAAGAGAATTAAACTATCAACTTTAAAACTTAAAAGTATTAAAATAATTTAAAAGCTCAAAACAATCTAAAAGTTTAAAAAGATATATAAGTATAAACTTATGCGTCTTTTTAAATTATTAAATCGAAATTTATTAATACTAATTCTAGATATATCTTAAAATTATAAAAGAGTAATAAATAAAAAAATTGTTAAAAATTTATGTATACTTATTTTGTTTAACTTATTATCTAGAGTTAACTTTTAATAATTAATTGCTTAATTAATATACTATTAAATTCGAATATAATTCGCAAATAACTCAAATTAAATTGCGCAAAATTTGCTTTAACTTAAAATAAATTCGAAACAAAATAAATTATTGTAATTTAATATTTGCTCTAACTTATTTTGTTTCGTACAATAGATTTTAGTTTACAAAACAAGATTTTATTATATTTTTATTTTTATTAACAACGCAACATTGTTATCAAATATTAAAAAAAGTTGTAATTATTACTTTAACAATTTTATTGTCTTAATAAATTCGATAAAATACTAAATTATAAAATAATATTTATACGTATTAATATTGAGCGTTTCTTAAATATTTTCTATACGTTTGCTATACTAATTTGTAAAAAACAAAATTTATTAAAGATTATTTTAATACGCTTTCTCTTGTATATAGACGTTAATAATTAACTAAATTTATTAAACAAACTAATAAAATTAAGTGTGCAAAGTAATTACGACTTTTGTCGATATTTAATATTGTTGTTGTTGTGTTATTAAATTATTATATTGTTTAACAATTTAATTTCTTATTGTCGTAGACGCATATTTTCGCGAAGTATATAATCTTCTCTCTAACAATAATAACAATTTATTTATTGTTATATAGAAGAAAAAAAAGATTTGAAATGCAAAAAAAGTTTTTTTTATAGATAATCTCTTTTCTTTGTAGATTGTTTAGATAGCTTAATAATTAAAGCAATTATAACAAATATTTAAGATTTATTTAAGACAAATCTTTTAATAAGTTTGATTGCTTTTAACTTGTTTATTAAGATCAAAAATAAAATAAAAAATGTCTTAAACAAAATTCGAACTTGCGAACTTGTATAATAAAACAATATTATATATTATTTATAACAAGTTATTAATTAAAGACTAGCAATTAACGCTAAGATTAACATACAAATTTGCTTGTATCGAAGACTCTTATTATTAAGCTACTAAAATTTAGATATCTTTAATATATGTTTTTTGCATTGTATATTTAAAGTTTAGCAAAAAAATAACTAGAAAAATTACTACAAAATCTAATAATTTGAACTTGCTTGCGTTACTACTAGAGATTAGCGAAAAAACTTTTAGCGCATTATTGAGTTCGAATATAATTCGATAAATACTTAACTTAACTTAAACAATAACTCGAATTAACTCGAACAATATCTAACTTATTTTGGATTAAGTTTTAGAGTCTAAAACTTAATTCAATCCAACTTGTTTCGCGAAGTAAATAGCTTTTGCTTTGTTCAAAACTATTTAGAAATAAAGAAGATAATAACGCAATCTTTTGATTTGACAAAGACTCTAGCTATTTAGTTAATAGAAATAACAATATTTGATAAAACAAATTATTAAGTCTTGTTGTCTCTAAGAAGTGTTTAAATAGATGCGTAGACGTAAATATAAATACTAATTTTAATAAAAAAGACAATTTAAGAGACTTTGTATAGAATTGTTTGAAAGACAATCTCGATTTCGATTTGTTCGACAATAATTGATTTCTATTAACTTAAGTGCTTTTTTGATATTGTAATCTTCTAGATAGAGACTTCTTAAATAACTCTTTTTGCATATGTAGAATCGATTAATATAAAGTAGATAGCACTAAATAGACGACAAACTATAGAGACAAAAATGTAAGAGTTGCAAAAACGATTGAATAAAAGAAACTAAAATAACAAATAAACAATCGACAAGATACTCTTAATACGATCTCTTCTAGAATCACGAAGGAATTTCGTGCTTGTTTATCAAAAAATAGACAACTACTAGATGCGGTTCTAGTGAATAGAAAGGATGGTTTATTGTAGAAGCCGCAGGAGGACCTAAATAGTCCTCCTAGCGCCTCAGGAAACTAGTCCTAAAACTATCTAGTTCTGAACCTCCTGGTCACACTTACCGTTACGACCGAGACTCATCTTTTTAACAAAACTTGCATTAATCGTGAAAACATTTCTGGCATCCCCCTACATCACCACCTTAGGTCCGACGATCCTATCAGTTAGTACATCATCCCTGTAATGTCTGCTCCTGACGAGCCACCACCTTCCTACCAAGCAGCAACCGCCTCCAGTTCCACCGCGCGGCCCGCTACGCAGCACCTCTCCCCAAATCAGATCCGCAATGGCATCCCACCAGACGCCCGCCGTAGCATGGAGGATGAAGGCCGCCCCCTACCATCAGGCTGGCTACGGCAATACGATCATGCGCAACACCACCAGTTCTTCGTCGACACCAACAAGACCCCTCCAAGAACGATATGGCATCACCCCTACGACGACGAGGAATACCTAAACAACCTAGAGCCAGCAGAGCGAAAGAGGGTGCAGGGCCT
>JAABUL010001293.1_pt1 | contig 48411 bp, 87 predicted proteins | sample 5559151 | NCBI WGS metagenome assembly JAABUL01 (sample SAMN10711876, study PRJNA513368) | rock metagenome | isolation source: Antarctica rocks | place: Antarctica: Victoria Land, Pudding Butte sud
GCATCGCCTGCCACTTGCCGCGCCTGCAACCTGATAGCTGTTGCCGCAGACTTCCACGCAGGCGAACTGCAACACGCAGGCCGCCCTTGCAGCAACATCAGCAGCATGCTGTCCTTGGGATTCACTGCACTTCGAAAAGAGGTGCATGCGAACTGATCCGTTTATGGGGTCTCATGCTGTCCCTGCCCGGACTCAGTACAGCCTGCAATCCATTCCCAGTGAAGTTTTCAGCCGCGATTCATTATGTGGTAGTCAACCGAGTCCCTGCGGGACTCGGCGCGTGCCCACTGAAAAGCACTAGCTGCTGTAGCACTAAACTAGAGCAGCTGAAGGAAAGACACTCACTTGGCGGAGACGGGCGGCGGCCGGTGCGCCAGCATCGCGCCCTCCCCAGCGCCGGTGGCAGGCGCACAGTACGCATGCTAAAACCCACTAGAGCAGCTGAAGGAAAGACACCCACTTGGCGGAGACGAGCGGCGGCCGGTGCGCCAGCATCGCGCCCTCCCTACCGCCGTGGCAGGCACACAGCGCGCCCGCGAGCGCGTCCGCGAGCGGCGGCGGCGGCTCCGGCTTGGCCGCGGCGGCATTTGCACCCCGGCGCTGCGCCGCCTGTGCGGTGAACAGAGTGATCAAGACCAATTCGGGAATCCCGCCGAGGCTTGAACAGTCTGCTTCTCGGGACATCTCCCGACACTTCGTTCACCGAGGTTGTTCACTGAATAGTTCGGATCCTGGTCCTCTCCAGCCTCCGTTCCGGTCAGTCTGCTTGCCAGATGCAAAGTCACGCGCCTGCAGGTACGCCCGCCAGACGGCGAGCCACCAGCGCGGCAGCAGGAAGTAGGAAGCGCCGGGCTCCAGGACCAGCGCCGTGCCGGCGGCCAGGTTGCCCAGCGCCTGCCGCTCGCTGGCCGCCTGCGACCGCACGCCCTGCAGCAGAAACATTCGGTTGAATTCTTCTAGCGCCATGAATCGACAAAGGCTCAAAATGGGATGCGGAGCAGCTAGCACGCAGCCACAATTCCCAGTCGATGCCAGTTTGCCGGAGAGCTAGACGGCAAGCAGCCGACAGTGGCGCTCACCTGGTGCTGGTGCAGGTCGGACTGCAGGCCGCTGGCGCACAGCTGGCACTCGGCCGTCTCGCTGACGCGAAATTCCGGCAACGGCTGCGGCGCCGCCGCCGCCGGCACCTCGCCCCACGTATTCGCGCCGTCTGGCGGCCGCGGCTCTGCCCCTGCCAGTCAGCAATGACAGTCGTGAGGACTGCAAATAGATGAATGACAGGCAGCAGCCTGCATAGAACAGCTGCAGGACTCGTTGTCAGTGCCCGCTGTAGCACCCAGGGTAACAAGCCGCGCTTGCGGCTTTATGGCAGCCCAAGCCATGCAGCCGCCGCTCTCCCTTGGCATAGCGCCAAGAAGAAACGTCGGCAGTCTTGGCATGTTGCCGCAGAGACTGTGCAATGAGCGGGTCATAGCAACAGGCGCCGACAGGAGCAAGCAACATATTCGGTGCCGCGTACCTGCCGGCTGGTGGGGTGGCGAATCCAGTACAACGACATCGTCATCCGGCGCCTCCAGGTTGCTGCAAGAAGATGCAGAGCTGGTCAGCTCGTGCCACGTTTGAAGCTCTGAAGCGCGCTTCAATGTCGTTGATTCCCAACCGGGGCGTCTCCTCTGAAAAAAAATCAAGAGTCAGCACGGGGTTGCCCTTCAAGGTCCCAACAGCATTCCTGAATCCAAGCTACCTGCTGTCCGCGGCCAGACCGTTTTGGGACATCTCAATCTTGACCCCTAGAAACACCTGCGCTTGGCGGCGGCCTCGGCGGCCTCCTCCGCCCGCCGCCGCTCCTGCTGCCGCCAGGCGCTACGGAAGTGGCGCCAGGCCGGCGGCGGCACCGCAGACCGGCGCGCCCGGCCGCCGCGGGATTCCGGCATCAGTTCCCCGTGCGGGCAGGCGATGCCGTCCGTCGGCGCGACCGCGCCGATGGACTTGCCGTTGCGCCGCTTGAAGCCCCTATGAGAGCAGCAGGTGTGCAGAGTTGGCGGCTTTCAGCAAAAAGCTGCGGGCGCCAGTTCCCAACGCGGGCACACGATGCCGGCCGTACGCGCGGCCTCGCTCAAGACTCCTGCGCGCCGCCTGAACCCTTGCAGGTGTGTGTGTGTGCACAGTCTGCTTGAGAAGGTGTTTCAACCAGCACACCGTCAACTCACATGGCGATGGAGAGCTGCGAGGCTTGCAAAGCGCTGCCTGATGTGCACAAATTGTTACAGTCTGCACAAGGCGCAGGACGGCTCATCAGTTGCAAGGTTTAAGACCCTAACCCTAAACCCTAAAGCATGTGAGGCGCTCCCTCTGTGCAGACGCTGCGCACTTGCAGCTGCTTTGCATTGGCTTCAGCCAGATTCTGCATCGGTTTGTAACCCGCGCCCGAGCCACGAGGCGGAGACGTAGTAGAAGTCGGGCAAACTGTCGGGCTCAGCGATGCAGATGCAAATGCGCTCTTTTCTGGGTGGAATGTTCGTCCGTGGGCAGGATTCGCAGGAACGAACCCGAGCCACGAGGCGGAGACGTAGTAGAAGTCGGGCGGCGGCGCCGCCTCGGCCTCAGCCTCTGCATCCAGCGCCAGCAGCTGCGCCAGCACCTCCTCACGCGCCTGCAGTATAATAATGTATTTGTGGTACAGGATGAGACACCGGTCAGCCAGTGCGATGTACTGGCAAGCGGACCAACGTCTGTTGGAGTTTGTATAGGCATCCAGTTTCGCCTTGGCCACAGGCTCCGCATCCAGCGCCGACAGCTGCGCCTGTGCCAGCACCCTCTTCAGACTGCAGGATGGACGCAGCACCACCCATGTCCCTTTCCCGGCTACCTTGTCAAAGCAGCATCGTTGCGTACATCAGACGCATGTTTCATGGCAGCTCAACTAAGGCTGGCCTTCAGGCAAACCGCACGCACCTGGCAGGCCCGGCGCGGAATTGCAAACATCTTACGAGGTCTCTAACAGAGCCATGCCCCACCTGGCCCGCCTCCTGCGCCCCGGCGTTGCCGCGCAGTCCTGCCTCCAGGCGCTCGGTGCAGGCGGCCGGCTGGCTCACAACTGGGAGTGCTATCTGGCAGGCTCACAACTGGGAGTGCTATCTGGCAGGCTCACAACTGGGAGTGCTATCTGATAACCAGAAAGATTACCGGAATCTGATAACCAGAAAGATCCACACCTGGCCGGCCTCCTGCGCCTCCGCGATGCCGCGCAGTTTCGCCTCCAGACACACGGTGCACGCGTCCGGCAGGGCCAGCTCGGGGCCGCCGCGGTGCGCGCCATGCAGCGCCTCCCATGCCGCCGCTGACACGCGCTTCCCCTCTGCAGCAACACTCACGAGACATCTTTGTACCTCTGTGTCGCAATACTGCAAGCTGCCTTTGGTCCCAACTGAGCGGAGCCGCGTGTGACGCCCCCTGTGCCTGTGCATCTCCTGCACTGTGCTGCAGACGACCTGCTGCGGAGTCCGCAGCAGGCGTGTCAGTGCATCATTTCCGCGCTGCTGCATCACCGCCTGCTGCTGTCCTCGGCGTCCGCCTCCCGTGCTCGCACAGCAGCAGCGCACTGTCGACGAGGCGCGCTGCCGAGCTCCTTCCTCTCCTTGTTTCCTCCTCCGGTTCTTCGCACAACTGTCAAAAGCGCATCGCACCGCACCTGCGGCCTTGAAGGGGTCCAGCCTCCCGTGCTCGCACAGCAGCAGCGCACTGTCGACGAGGCGCGCTGCCGAGCTCCTTCCTTTCCTTTTTGCCTTCTCCGATTTGTCGCACAACTGTCAAAAGCGCATTGCACCGCACCTGTGGCCTTGAAGGGGTCCAGCCTGCCGTGCTCGCAAAGCAGCGGCGCGTTGTCAACTGGCGGCGGCGACTCAGCGCCGTCCGCCCAGCCCGCCAGCCAGCCGGAATCCACCCAGCGTGCGCTAGAGTCCCTGCCTGGCTCCGCTGGTGCAACCTCCAGCACCCGCCGCACATCGGCCCGCCGCGCCTCCACCTTTGCCAGCGCCGCCTCCCGTGCACTCTGTGGTGCAGCAGCCCCAACTTTCGATTCGTCACCCGCTCGAACTCTCCCAGAACATGACATCGGCCCGCCGCGCTTCCACCGACGCACAGCCCTGTCTCCCATGCACTCTGCAACTGACAGCATGAGGCGCGTCGTCAGCTGTCTCAAAGCTGAGACAGCCGGGCCTTGGCATCATTGCTGAAGAGGCTGCCCAACAGCATGCCGGCCAACATCGAACATCGCCGTTGTCGTAGACGCTGGCGAATCCGAATAGCGTCGCGTGGTGCGTGTGATACTTTCTCAAAGTGCACACGATTCCGTTCGTGCAATCGAAAGTGTGCTCACCTGGTAGGACGCGCATGCCTCGTCAAACTTCATCTGCTCCGCCTCCATGTCTGCGCGCAGGCTGCGCCACGGAAAGTGAACTCGTTACAATGGGGCAATGCTGGCACAAGCATCTGATGGGCGTTTCGAGCCCACCTGCTGAAGCTCGCGGTCGTGTCTTTGCTCAACTGCTTAGTATGACGAGGTGCTGCCATGCTGCAATTAGGCAGTGCATGTGTGCGTAGAGAGCCACACGGACCCGGTGCCGAGAGTGCACCTGACTGCTTTGGTGACCGTGAGTCTGCATGTCTACGCAGCCGGCCGCTGCCAGTGCAGCTGACTGCCTTCAATCACCTGGCCGGCAGATGCGGCGGCGGCTGCGCTGGGCCACCCGTGCGCCGCCGGTACACCAGCAGGTACGCGTTTGCCGATGTGATGCTGTCCGCCGCCGCCGCTGCCACCGCGGCTTCGCCGCCGTCGGCGCCATCGCCCAAAACGTCCACGGGCATGGCACTGCCGCCGCCCGCCGCATATTCGTCGGCCGCACCGTTGGCTCTGCCGGGCTTGCGCTTGGGCGCCCGCGGCTTGCCGCCCGGCTTGCCGCCAGCGGCGGCTCTCTTGCCGGCGGCGCCCCGGCCGGCCGCCGCCGCTGGCGCCGCCGCTGCAACTGCGGCTGTCTCGTGCGCGTCCAGGTCTATGACCTCGTGGCCCGCTGCCTCCACTGCGGCGTCGCCATCCTTCGCCTTGGCCTTGGCCTGCAGGCAGCCATCGGGAGTGCGCATCTTTGCGGGTCGGGAGGGGGGCACAGCACACTGATTGGCGTCTCTCCAAAGGAGGATCGCTGAGAGGAGCGTGTGCCTTTTCGTCGGCGGCGGCGCCGTGGTCGTCGTGCTCGCCCGCGGGCCCCGCCTCCAGTCGCGGACAATTTTGAAGGCTCTCATCTCCGCGATGTTCACAGCTTTGAAACCTGCGAATGAGGAGGTCTCCGGGCTGCGCACCTTTTTGTCGGCGGCAGTGCCATGGTCGCCATGCTCGCCCGCAGGCCCCGCCGTCATTGTGGACACCTCCGAGTCGTCATACCGCCACCAGACCCCCGTCTCCTCGTTGCGCACGTGCGCCACTGCATTGTTGAGGTTGTGGCTTTGCTCAGGTTACTCAGGATGGGTTGTGAGCAGCTTGCTCAAAGACGAGGAGTCGCCCGTCTCCTCGTTGCACACGTGCGCCACTGCAACATTGGGTTCGAGTTCCGATCGAGAAAAGCAGGCTTACTAGGCAGGCTTACTAGGCAGGCTGTGCAAGACGACGTGCTGGGCAGCTGTGCCGAACTGGTCACATCCCACAACGACATCGAGTCTGCAAATGCTGAGAAGCCAGGATGCTTTTCGTTCCTGGAGTCCCGAAGCACATGGACTCTGTGCCGTCGTGTCCGGGCAGACATGCTAGGATTACCTACGAGTTTTCGCCTATCCTAAACATGTCACGCGCAGGCTTTGCTGCACCCGCGGCAGGACCGAACAGCTATTGCATGCGGATGCGATGCTGCAGATAGGACGCAATGCTGAGGCGCCTGAGCACTCGCACTGTGATAGCACTTGCACTTCGATGTGCCGCCGCATGCTCTGTACTGGCATGTGTGGCTGCAGGGTGACCCACTGGCGGGCGGCCCGCTGGACACGCAAAGTTTGTTCGATTCGCTGGACACGCAGAGTTGGTTCCGCAAGCATGATGGTGTGCTCTCCACCCCTTTGCAGACAACATTGCGCGCCTCACCGTAGTGGCCGTGGCTGGCGCTGGCGCCCTTGTGTATCAGTATGGCCACGAGCTCGTAGTCCGACGCGCTGCCTGCCGGCGCTGCGGCCGCTGCCGCCGCCGCGGACGAGCCGTTTGCTGCCGCACCGCACGACGCTGCCGCATGGCCGTGCACGGCCGCCATGCCATTGGCCGCGCCGCGGGCTGCTCCGCCGGCGTTGCCGTCGCTGTCGGGAGGTGCCATGAAGGCGCCCAGGTCCAGAGCAAGCGGGAAGGAGAACTTGTCCGTGGCCTTTACCTTGGTCCCTGTCTGCAGAGTATGCAGTGCAGCTGTGTCCTAGTCAGATGAAGACGTCGGACTTGAAGACGAGGCGCAGGAGGCTGAGGCACACACAGGGTGGGGGCAGCCCGACAGGCTGTATCAGCAGGAAATCGAGGCAACAACTGAGGCACAGGTGAGACGGGAGTGCATAGCAACACTTCAGCTGCACACCATGAACAAGTGCACCTCGGGCTTGAAGACGAAGCGCTGGAGGCTGAGGCAGAGGTAGGGCGGCAGCGCCCGCAGTCGCATCTGCCGCGTCGCGTCCACCTTGGCGGCGCAGCGTTCGCAGAAGTACTGGTTGTCGCCGCACAGCAGCTCCGGCTCCAGGTAGCTCGTCTGCATTTTCCGTCGAGAAATGCTGAGCACGAAATGTCTGTTGATGTGTTATGTCACTCAGAGTATGGGTCTGCAAACTCTGAAGGCGCTGGGTGTCGCTGCACAGCAGCTCCGGCTCCAGGTAGCTCTTCTGCGCCTGGGTACTCAAATCTTGGTGTTTTCATCAGTGAGTTGGTGTTTTCATCAGTGATTGGTGTTTTCATCAGTGAATCGTTGAAGCGACTGGCTGTCGCAGCACAGCAGCTGGTGGTTCACGTAGCTCGTCTGCGCAGAAGAAGGATCATTCTGTGGTTGGAACGCTGCAGCTGCTGGCAGAGCACTGACCAAGCCGTCTCCTCAAACAGCAATTTGTACCGCACTCATGTGTGATTCCATGGCAGAAGTCGAGTGTCGTTCATCAGGTTTTGAGACTTTTTATGGAGTGCACCAGGCTGGCGGCCAGGGAGGGGAAGCCGCGGATGTTGACGTCCAGCTCGTAAAAGTCCGTCAGCCGCCGTGAGCTCGCCGACTGCTGCCCGCACGCCTGCGACACAGTGGTGTCTCGACAGCTGAGCACTGGGGGCTATGAGCTGCCGTCACTTGTGCCAGAACCCAAGCGCTGACACCAAGCATGTCGGCCACAAACCTGTTCATGCATGCAACAGGGGCGGTTTAGGGTTTACCGCACCCTACACGTGGTCTCGTAGGCGTACTGGCCCCGGAACAGGTTCGGCACCAGCTCCTGCACCGCCTGGGAAGTGCAGCCACATGAGACGCTCGACGGTGAGGAGTGGGTGTGGTTGCAAGCCAAGGATAGGAGACGCGATCGCAGTTGAGCATGCTCGGAGTACAGGCCCGCTTCCACAACACAGCTGCCGAAGCTCCACGTGAAGCCGTGCTTGCAAGTCCAAGGATGCGCAGGACTTGTCCGGGCTTGCAGCAGAGGTCCCCGGGTCAAATTGGGCACCAATAGGGGCCCACTATCAGAGCTAGGGGCGCACGGGGCGCACAGGCACATCCTGTGGCGTTCCGGCCTGGCGTGCAGTGCATGCCATCCTGCTGCCACCGTCCCAGCATGCTGCTGCCGTGCCACCCTGCAGTTTCTTCCGCATGCCGCTGGTGGAGACTCGACTGCATGCACGGCAACGACTGCCATTTGGGACAGCCGCTTCAGCAGCATGCGCAGCAGCTTGGCGGCTGCTCGATCCGCAGCACATCAACGACTGCCGCTGCGCGATGCATTGAGCAAGCCGACCCCACCTGGACGCCTGACTCCCGAAACAGCCGCTCCAGCAGCGTGAGCAGCAGCTTGGTGAACTCCTGGCCGTCCTGCTGCACGCTGTGGTCCAGGTTCAGGGTCTCCGCGAATGCTGTCGGGTCAGCGCTCGCGCGCGGCCCCGCCTGCAGCTCCCCAAACAGCCGCCTGCGATTTTGGCGCAATGCAGCACGTCAGTGTTGCATGTACAGATTCGTGCCTGGCACGCACACGACGGCCATTTGAAGTTTCATTTGATGTCTTCGCTCACGCGCGGCCCCGTCTGCAGCTCCCCCAACAGCCGCCTGCATTTTGACGTATCGCGTCAAGTCTGCGGGTTTCGAAGGATATGTCACGTCCGACTCGCATGCTGCCCCACCAGCAGCTCCCAAACAGCCGCCTGCACTGCACCGGGTCCAGCAAGTCAGCACAATGAATAAGGGAAGATATTGAAGAAGGGAAGATAATGACTAAGGGAGAATGGATAAGGGAAGACAATGTGTCACTTCTGGAAGTCGACTGACGGCTGGTGGCCAGCCCCGAGGCTGCCTGGTACCCATCGAGCATGCTCCGGAGCAACAGTCAAGGCCAGAACGACTGTAGGGCCAGCTGTGCTGCGATGTATTGATTGCCAGCGTTGTCGCTAGAGTCCCCAGTGATGCTGGGCCACCCACGCCGCGCGCGTGGTACAGGCCATCGTTTGTTTCCCAAGGATGTATGTGCTACTTGATGAGTGTATGTGGATCGACCGATATGAGCCGGCACCCACCCGGTCTCCAGGATGATGGGGTCGCACGCGTTGCGGGCGCCTTCGTGCACATCCATGCCAGCGCGCAAAAATGCCTTGGTTTGCAACACTGGTGCCATGCAGAGAGGTTCAACACCAAGACGCCAACCTTTTCTTTTGAACGATGGGTTCGCCGGCATTGCGGGCGCCCTCCAGGGCATCACTATCGTTTATGAATGAGCATGTGTGTACATATGTCTTTTGCACGTCCACCTGGTCTCCCGGATGATGGGGTCACTCGCGTTGCGTGCACCCTCCAGCGCGTACACGCCGGCGCGGAAGGCATGGTTGGCAAACAGGCACTGCAGCGCCGCGTTGACGTAGCACGTGTTGCCCAGGTTGTTCAGCCCCACCGGCGCCCCCTCTTCCTGCAGTACGATACATATTGCAGAGGCGTGATGGCACCTGCTGCTCCACAAAAAAGATTCTGGTGCGGCAGCGATCCGGCGCCCTACGCGGCAAAGCCACTGTGCCCCAGAAACGCATGCATAGAGGGAGCAGCGATGCGCAATACTTACGTGTGTGTGACGCGTGACTTCATGCGCGATTGCGGCCCTGTGCACCGCTTCGAAAGCAAAGGTTTGGCAGTCCAAGGCTGGGAGCTGCTGTGCATGCTGTGGAGTTGCACACCTGCTGTCGCCGGGAGTCCGCAGGGTCGATGCCTAGCTTGGCCACCGTCTCCGGATCCTTCTGCCACAGGCCCTTGCGCCGAAAACTGCCGGGCGCAGGCGCCAGGCCGCACAGGCAGTTGGGATTGTCCTTGCGCCCCTTGCAGGCTGCCCCGGGCTTGTCAGCCGGCGCGCAGCCGGGCGCGTCCACCCTGAAGACGGTCGCCAGGTCGGCTGGGTCCAGCTGGCCGGCCTGTAGAGCATCGTGCATGCGCACAGCGACCTCTGGCTCGAGCTCATTGCCCGTCTTTGCCTTCTTGGACTTTTTGGGCGCCATGTTGCGCCGCGCTCGCTGCTCAGCTTCCCAGCTGTGAGTATGTGCGATCGGGCATCGCGAAAAGGGCAGATTGTGGCTCGAGGCGTTGGTCAGAGTTGAGTTTGAACCGAAATCATGCCCTACAGGGCGGCCCGATGCCGCCGCCATTACCGCCAGTGTCATTTGACCATTTGGCCTTCTTGTCGACTCAGAATTCGAGCCATTTCCCGGGAAGCCGAGGGCGCGTCTTGCGATATGTAAACAGGGCATGGCAGCACGAGTGGCGGCAGCACGAGTGCGTCGGCTCGCCGGCGCGCTTGATGTTGACGCCGGGCTTGCCTTTTTTGGGTGCAAACAACAAGTTTCACTGGTGGCAACATGCACACTACCGAGCAACACAGCGAAGCTGCCGCTGAGGATACTTCCGCCGAGACTGGCACTGCATGCTGCAATGCTGATCACGAAAAATCGAATAGCTGTCACGAAGCGCCGCTGGCTGCATCAGCAGCAACACCAGTAGGCCGGCAACATGCATTCAGCTAGATGCGCTAACCTTTCCTAAGTGAGCTTCTGCACCAAACTCTGTGCTAACTGGCTCACTTCGTTCTGTGCCAGAAACGACTTGAAGGACGAAACTGACCAACCGCAGTTCATACTGCACATGCTGCGCCTCTACCTGCCTTGATCGCGCTCTGCACCCGCTCTGCTTGAGCGTCCTCAAGGCACGACGCCCACCGCGACGTACGTACTCGGCACGCTGAAAGCCTTGCCCGCCTTGCCGGTCACCTTGTTGATCGGCGTGATGAGGTCCGGCTGGCTCTTGCCCTTCACCGCGGCACGGCCCACGGCGGTGTAGATGTTGGCGTTCTTCGGCGATGTCGCCAGGAAGCGCAGCGTCTTGCCGCTGCCCTCTAGGGTGCCGGTCGTGATGAACTTGGGCGCTTTGCCCTTGATGTAGCTGGACAGCCGCAGCTGTGCACGGACATGGCAAGAGCGTCAGTGAAGCATCCGGATGTTGTGGGACCCCCAAGATGCATCATCTGCATTTGCATTCCGGTGAGCATGCAGCCCATGCATCTTGGTCGTTGCCTGCGAGACGGGACAGGCCGCATGTGTGATGATCCTGGGGAAAAACCTGCTGTGCTGTTCCGACCGCGCAGGCGGCGAAGAAGCTGGTGGCGTCGTTGATTAGGTACGTGTAGCAGTCGCCCTGGGCGGGGGAGCCGCGGCCCGGGAAAACAGCCGCAGACTTGATTACGCCGTTTGTCGTGACGGACCTCAAGACATCCTGCGCCAATATGTCCTGCAGAGGAGAAGGTTGAATTTGTGGGTGTCCCGTAAATACCGTAGCTGCCTGATCCGCCGTGCGCAAGCACAGCCCATTGTCATACCACTGTACAAATTGTCAGCAGCCCTACCTGGGCGGGCAGGTTCTGGATGAGGAACAGGGTGTTGCCGACCATTGCCGCCGTCTGGGTGATCGTCGGCAGCGGCGGCTTTGCGACCGGGCACTGCACGCATGGATCCACACTGTCTCGTGCGAAGTGTGGGTGGGCTTGCCTGCAGCTGCGTCTCGGAAGAATGCGAGTGCACGCGCCAACAACACAGGAGCAGCAATGCAGAGGACAGCAAGCTGCGATGCATCAGCACTATGGATGCAAGATCTCACGTCGGTGCCCGCGAGCCACGTCAGTGCGCGGCTCTTGAAGTCTGACAGCTTATTCTTCTTCCGGTCGAATGTGAGCGGCACGACGTAGCCCTGGCTACAATTGTTTCCTGCAAGAAAACGTGAGCAAGGTTGAGCTGTGGTCAATCGTCGGGACGCGTGTCGGTGTGCGCGCCGTCAACAGGTGGGCGTGCACAGGCTCCAGAGGTGTTGCGGAGCGATTGGCAGCTGCCGCATGCAGTCGTTCGGTTCGTGTGTGAACAGGGCAAAGCTCAAACCCTACGCAAGTGCTGCGCCTGCCGCCGCCGCACCTGTGCCGACGACGGCGTCCATAAACACGGTGTACTGTGCCAGCTTGTTGGCGTTGCTGACGGCGAGCACAAAGCCGCCCGGCTGGTAGAACGGCGCCTTCGGCGGCGACTTCTCGCTGCCGAAGCGGGTGACCGGGTAGCTGGAAATGAGCTGCGGAGGCGAAATGTGCCAGTGAGTGTAGGCATTCTGCGGCGTTCACGGCGGGACATGCACTCCCCCGCGCGCGCAACTGCAGTGACGCACGACAAACCCTCGCATCGCACATCCGTTTCGATATGTCACCTTGATAGAAGGCTTCAGCTGCACAATGCTGAGGTACGTCGCGTAGAAGCCCTTGGGGTTGCTGCCGCTCGAGCCGAAGGGTCCTGAAAGCACGCTGGCAATGCTGCCATCGGGGCTCACTGCGGCGGTGATGGGTGTGCCCAGCTGGTTCAGCTGGCCCAGCTTGACTGAGCCTCTTGTGGCGCCCGTCGGTGTCACGACCTGCATCAGCACAGGTAGGCAGTGCGTCACTGCATCGCAGGAGGGGGTGCAACGGGTGTGATCAGATCTGGTCGTATGTCGGCAATGAGCCTTCGCCTGTCTGGCTCTGGCATATATTGATCAAACACTACTCCGGAGGCTCAGATTGGACAGGATTGCGGCAGGCGAGCAAATCGTACACGGCACGCTGACTTGGACCCCCCTCTGTTCAAAAGCAAGCCGACGGCATAGCGCAGACTGGGCTCACCGTGACAGAAGGGCTGCTGCTGCCGACAAAGATCAAGTCGCCAGTGCGCGCTGCAGCGGCATCAGCATACGCTGCCAAGGAAAGACCGACGGCGATGCAGGCTAGGACTGACGCGGATTTCATGGCTGCGCCGGCTGACAACTCTCGGGTGGGTGCTGTGCTCTACTGGACACTACGCAGACAGACTGCACCTGTAGGACGAAAGCTGGGAGCGGCAGCGCTGGAAAACAGAGCGCTGCACGAACAGGCTGCACCTCCAAAATCCAACGCGTGAGACCTCTGCTCTGCTTCGCAGCCGGCTGACCTTGTTCAACTGCGGGTGCTATGCAGAGTGCAGCTGGCGGATTAGTGCTAGTCTGTGCTGACCTCCAATTGCCCCAAAGCAAGTAACGAACGCGCAGTATGCGCAGGATCGTTCGAGATGCAGTACTGATTACAGCTGTCCGACGCGTCAGACGCGTCAGAGAGACCTGGCACCCCTCGTTATCAGATATGCACCCCTCCCTTACGCATGCATTTGAATACCGTCTCTGTTTTGCTAGTCGCAGCGCTTTCCGTCACTCTTTCATCAATCGAGTGTGTTCTTCGCGCCTGATTCCGCCCCCTCCCCTTACACTAGCGCAATCCTTTCCCTGGGCCACACGCCAGCAGATTCCTGCCCAATCATCGTCAGTCTCAGTCTCAAGTGCATCCACTCTGCAACTCACATGTGACCAGCATATCACAGCCTTAGCGACAGCTCCATGTCGGAGGACGCCGACCTGCCCAAAGCCCTCGTCAAGCGGCTGATCAAGGAGAAGCTCGCGGCGTGCGATGGCCGCGCCGGCGACGAGAAACGGGCGCTGCAGCTCAACAAGGTGAATCACCTTGACTAAAGCCGATGGTACTGGCACGATATACATGCGAGGGCCATGCGCATCTGCCGCTGCCCGGAACGGCGGATGCTTGGCAGTACATGGCCTGACCGAAACGCCTGCGTGGGGGAGTCGTGCCACGCCTGCAATATAAGGCGCTCAGAAGTGATCTGACGCAGGATACATGCGCAGGGCTCGCTGCTGGCGCAGTCGGAGGGCTCCGAGATGTTCACGTACCTGACCGCCGCCACCGATGCCGTCTTGGAACAAGAGCCTCTCACATGAACCCGTACCTGGTATTCCTCGCATGCAGGACGCGCTGCTGGCGCTGTCGGAGGGCGCCAAAGTCTTCGTCGTGCACCTGACCGCTGCCTGTTGACAAAGATCTAGACCTGCGCCGAATTACGCAACGATTCATGTTCCATGCAATGCAGGACGCGCTGCTGGCACTGTCGGAGGGCGCCAAGGTGTTCATCCTGTACCTGACCGCCGCCGCCAACGCGCACTGCAAGGCGTCCGGCAGGCAGACGATGTCCGAGGACGACGTCTACGCCGCGCTTTCCGAAATTCAGTTCCCGGAATTCGTTGCGCCGCTGCAGGCGTCCGCCCGAGGTGAGCCGCACAATCTGCAGCCTGCCTGGACTGTGTCGACTTGCTGCTGTTCGCTGCCGACGGGTGCTCGGAGTGGCGTGTGCCGGCCTGGTGTTGAGTGTGCAGAAAGGCGTCCCGCGAACGGTGCAGGGCAGAGCATGTGCTTCAGCAGCGCGCCTGCAACCATGAGGCGCAGTGTCCTGCTTTGCATGCTTCCTTCTTGAAGCGACCTGTGCATGTGTGCGCAGCGTATAAGCAGCGGGCGAAGAGCAGCAAGGGCGGCGGCAAGGGCTCGTAGCTAGCGGTGCGCTGGCGCGCCGGCTGGCGATCCGCGCTTCTGTTCGGCAGGGCTCCGACTCGAAGTTGAGACGCTGCAGCACTAGGATGCCGACGCGCCTGAGCGTTTCTGTGGTGTAGCTCAGCATTGTCTAGGTCAACAGCTTGTTTCGTGGTTTGCATTTTGTTTCCTCGGTGACTAAACTCGGTGACTAAACCTCCTCGGTGAGTAAACTCAGTGACTACACCAGAGCACAAATTGCTGCCGGCACGAAGAAATCGCAATGATGCCGGCACGAAGAAATCCAGTGATGCTGGCTTGGAAAAGTGTTGAACACCGATATTGCGCACACTACGCTCAACGAGTTTGGCACACCCTCACAGTGAACATCCTTGTGCTCTTAGGGTTTAGGGCTCTGATCAGGCAGGACGTTCACGACTGCTTCTGCGCTGACGTGAACACCATGCCTGTCAGCCGGTCATCTGCAAAGGCCCTAGTCGCCTCGCGGCACTCGCCGGCGCCGGTGACACAGCCCGCCTGCAGCGTGAGGCCGCCGCCGCCGCCGCCACTTTTGCCGCGTTCGCCGCTGCTGTTGCTGAAGGCGCACCACGCACCGCCGTGCAGCAGCAGCGCGTCCGCGGGGACGTCCAGACTGCGCGCCGGGCAGATCCTTCTCAGATCCACTCTTGTAAGCAGATCGGATCCATGTTGCTCAAGTTGACCCTAAACCCTAAACCCTAGACGCCGTCTGCATTTGCTTGCCGCCTGGTGCAGGATGGATACCTACTGTTGGCATTCTCACGCCTCGAGGCGGCCCTGGAGTGGCTCAGGCGCCGAGCTGTTCTTTGGTCTGACGGCGAGGCGCTTTTGTGCCAGCAGCCGCCAGCGCCACATCAGGTGCAGCTGCCAGATTCGAGCTGTGCTGCACCGCACTCTGACACACCTGGCCGGCGCCGCGGTGCTGCTGTCCCGGAAGCCGTTCTCGTCATCCAGTTCGAAAGCGGCGTGGCTGGTCATCGCCCACGGGCCTTCCAGCTCGGCGGCGGTCAGCCGCGGCTCGCCCGTCAGGGTTGACATGCTGTACCTGCAGCAGCGTTGCAAGGGGGTTTGATATCCAGGTTCGACTTGGCTATCATGGGTTTGCAGCTTTCGCATCATGCACAGAAAGAAACTCCGCACCCGCATCCTGCCAGGGCTTAGGGTTTAGGGCCCAAACCCCGCCGCTCCATCGAATGCTGGGTCCGATTTATGTGCCCTATTGCCCTCCCTGTTCCTCCATGCATGACGGAGAAACACACTAGGGGAGGCTATAGACGCACGAGGTGAGACTGGAAACTTGAATTCCAGAAGAATCACTAGATGCAACCCCAGGCCGCCAGGGGCTGCCCGCCGGCGTAGACCCGCCGCTCCACATGCCATGTTGTTTGGGGGTCCCATGAAAGCTGCACGTCATTCCAATCAACCAAGGTAGAATCATTCAAGGTAGAACAAATCGAAGACGCACCCGCAGGCCGCCAGGGACTGTCCGCCGGCGTAGTCCGAGTCCCGCTGCTCCACGTGCTGCTCGATGTTTTCGAGTGTCCAGGGCTCTGACGCCTCGACCCGCTTCAGGTTGAACACCAGGCGCGCCCTGTGGCCGGCTCCCTTCACCTGTGAAACACATCAGGCCACTTCAAAGGAGTTTCGCAGGATTGATGGAAGCTGGAAGCTGGTGAGCAGCAGGCGGCAACACCAGGCGCGCCCTGTGGCCGGGCACCTTCACCTGCGACCAGTGGCAACTCTCTCCGCGAAGAATGTAGGAGTCCCGCAAATGTGAGGTTCGAGCAGTGCTGGCAGCGGCAGCAGGGTCTGAACGGTGTCCAGCGTTCCGGTTTCTCCGTGTCAGAAGCGGCGGCGTGACAGGGGCCAGTCTGTGCTGCAGCAGCGTGTGCTGGGGCTCCTGGAATGGGAATACCCGGATAGTCTTGGGATTGCGACATCACGTGAAAAGCATGAGCCTCTCGCAAGGTGTGCAGAGGCAAACGCCGTTTCGCCAGGCAGTGCTCGACGCGGGCGCGGTGAGCCCCTGCAGCAGCCGCTGCCGTTGCACCGCCTTTGCTTGGGCTTCAATCTTGCGACACTGGAGGTTCAGTGTTGCTAGAATAGAAAGTCGGCACACACCAGGCAGTGCTCGACGCGGGCGCGGGTGAGGCCCCGCAGCAGCCGCGGACCGGTGCTGTAGCTGCCGTCGGGCAGCACCGTCTTCGACTCGCCGCGGTGTGCGTCGTCCGTCCGCAGTGACCGCCGCTCGTCCTCTGTGTACGCCACCGCATCCGCTTCGCAGCCTGGCAGCAGGTCAATGAACACCACCCGGAAATGGATACAGGCTATCTGGATAGCTGCTGTGGGCGGCTGCCGCCGCTCCAGTATGCAACCGCCAGACACGAGTCACACAGAGGACATGCTGTCACCATTACCTCCCCTAAAACCTAAAACCTAAACCCTATTTGACATGTTGTCACCACCATCTCTATGTGTGGTTTGATCACAGCACGTCCGTCCGAAACCTCTCAGATCCTGAGTTAGGGAAGATGGCGCGCACCCACGATCGGCATGAGGCGCTTGAGCTTCACCAGCAGCCCGTCGCCGTCGGCCAGACTGCTGCACTGCGTGTGCCAGTCATGCGGCACCTGCCGCAACACAATGCAATCAGCGTACCAGATACATGAAAGCTTCTACAGCGTGGACTTGCGAATTTCGATGCCGAACTCACATGCTGCACTGCATGCGGCCACCCTAAACCCTAAACCCTAGGTCATCAGTCACCTGGTCCCACTCGCGGAAGGCTGAGGGAACGTATTGATACGGCAGCTCCTGCGCCGTGCCGTCGGCGCAGTAGGTTACACACATGCCGCTCCACTCCCCTGCGGCAGGAAGGTTTGCAAATTTTTCTTTCTCAATGTTTATTACAACTGAACGCTGTTCCTTGTATGTAACTCAAGAACAGCGCTGAGTGGCTGTGGAGGACATCCAGATTTGCAGTTCTGCAAAGAACTTGTGCAGAGTTTTTTTCTGCGCAAGGAGCACGCTATGCTAGCCGGGTTGAGGAGGTGCTGACCTGATGCCGCGGCGGCGAATTCGTCCCACGCCGGCGAACCCAGCTCCGTTGTGCTGCCGGCGGCAGCAGGCGCGCTGCTTGCTGCCTGACAAGTATTTACCCGTCTTCCACGCTGTGCTCGTGCTCCGTGCTGCACCGACGGGGACGCATGTGGCCGAGTGATTGCGCCGTGCATGCGGCGCGCCTCGGCTGTGGATCTACTGCAAGGAGCGGCCGGACCGCAGCCGAGCGACGACCCCAAAGCCAGTAGCATCTTGGCTGAGCGGAGTCAAAGCTGAAAGTGTGTATGCAAATCGATTGTGGCAGGTGGTTTTTATGCATGATCAGCATTTGTGCGAGATCCTGCTTGAAACTCAGTTCACACCGTGCATTTTTGACTAGCTGCAGCATCTTCGGAGTTACAGCTCTACGAATTGACACGCGCTGCACCATGCAGCAGCTCCACCACCCCACTTTGCAAGGCCTCGCTGTCCACAATCCCTTCTGCAGCAGAGGTGCAGCGGCGCTAGCTGCCCGAAAATGCTGCCGCGACCGACCACAACGCTGCTATCCCAGAGGTAGGACCCATTGCTAGAGTTGTCAGGCCTTCACAGCCATCCTGGCGCTCGACCGGGCATTGGCGCTGGCGGCGACAAGCAGCTCAGCGGTTCAACCTCGATCTGGGACGCAGGCGCCCGCGTAGGGGAAAACCAAATAGCCGCAGATGAGGCTTACGGATGCAGCAGGCGCTCCGCGCTGGGGCTGCTGTCTGCCGCGGCAGCTGCGGCAGTCTGGCCGGCGGCGCAGCCGGCCGTGGCAGCGGCGACTGCAGACGAGCAGCTCCCGAAGGGTGCGCGCCGCAGAGCTGCCGAAGCGATTCCTGCGTTGATGCTTCATTCCATTTGCATCTTGGTGTCACCGTGCACCCTTGATCGGTCCCGAAGAATGCGGCGCGCGAGGCCCGCACCTTCCATCACGGCTTGCCGCATCTGAGCGCAACCTACATGTTTTGCAGGGTATCAGGAACTGTCCTCGCGGCTCGTGAAGGCACTGCGGGAGGCCATCGAGACGGACCTGGGGGAAGCTACAGAATCAGAGGTGCGCATCGATGCGCCTTCATCTGTCCCGATTGTGGGTGCTCCTTGGCCAGCTGCGCGCTGCCGAGTCCCACCTAACAAACACATTGAAACCTCGTACAATGACCCACCCTCTGATGTGCAGGTGCGGCGGAAGGCGGATGCGGCAAAGCGCCTGGCGCGAGAGTGGATGCCAGACGGAAAAGTGCAAGGGGGACGTTGTTTGGGTGACAATTAATCTCTGGTGTGCAGGTGCGGCGGAAGGCGGATGCGGCAAAGGGCCTGGTGCGAGAGTGGATGATCAACTGGCGGGACAAGCCCATGGTGTCCGGCAGCGATTCGCACCGTGAGCTCGGCGGTGGGTCGTGTCAATCCTGACCTTTCCGACTCTAATAATACTGCACATGCCAGATGTGCGTCTCCTGGAGACAACGTCACATCTCGTCTCGTGCTTTCCGTCGAGTCGTGTATCGAGATGGCGCACCGCTGGCACTCTGCCGGCAAGGCCACATCTACGGCAGCTCTGCCGCTGCTGCAGTGTGCAGAGTTGTGTACTGGGGCAGTGATGGGGCCAGCCTGAGGTTGCAAGTCAGGCTGTTTGGATACACTGCTTGTTCTGAAACAGTGCCCACCTGCATCAGGCCTGTCTGTGTTGTTAGATAGCGGGGAACCAAAGCATTGTTTTGAGCAGTCACGGTAGCCTTAAACCCGGTAACCCTAAACCCTAAACCCTAAATCCAGGACCCGGTAGCACCACGCTGCTTCTGATGTTTTGACTCAGCGTCTGGATGCGTTGGCGCAGTCACGATCCAGGAGCTGGGGACGTTCTACACGAAGAACGGGCAGCGGGCGCGCATGTCCAGCTCCGCCGGCGCGTCGCTGCTCGGTCACCTCGATTCCGCGGCCGTCACGCTGCCGCCGTAGCGCCCCCTGTGAGGCGGGAGCGGTTAGGGTTTAGGGTGGATGCTCTGGGGCCGGCGCCGCCGGCGCGTCACTGCTCGGCCACCTCGGCCGTCTCGCAGCCACAGCAGCGCACCTGCCGAGAGGAGTGGCGGTCCTGCCGGCGCGGGGCAGACATGACGCCGCCGCTCAGCAGCCTGGACACGCCGGCCGACTCGCCGCCGCCGCAGCTGGAGTGTTGCGCAGAGGCAGCAATTTCGGATGGTTTTGCCAGCTTTAGGGGGCCGGCGCCCGGAGCACAGACGTACGCTAACGGGCCCTAACAGAGCTGACGGCACCTAACAGAGCTGACGGGCCCCAACGGATGGCACAGCAGAGCATTGAGCGTCATGCGCATTGGCGGGGTCGGCGGGAATCGACGGCTCAGCAGCAGGCCGCTGGCTGCTGACCGCCAGCCCTGCAGGTTTGAAAACAGTAGATAGTGGTGGGTGGCACAGCCATTAGCGACCCGCAGTTTGTTACTGGACTAATATTGAAAAAGACTGATATTGAAGGCTCGAGACTATGGCTTCGCTGCTGAGAAGGCTGTGTGAAGCTGCCTCCCATGACTGTGGCGACGACTGCATCACACGGATGCGATGCACATCGATCCTTCACCGTGCCAATCCCTGCATGTTCTCCGACTTCAATCCTGTTTTCGCTGGCTGCCATCTTCCGAATGCTGAATCGCTCCCCGCGGCATCACTGCGCCTCAGAAATGCGTCCAGATTCACTTCGCCTGCTTCACTGCCGGGTAGTTCGTTTGCCCGTACTACTGCCCTCTGAGACTGCTCCTGACACACGAGAAATTGCCCCACTCTTGCCCATCTCTGCGGTGGCGCGCACCGCCGCGTCCGTAGTGCCGCCGCGCTGCCGGCGCCGCTCCAAAGGCCGCCGCCTGACGCTCTCGACGCGCACGGGTTCCTTACAAAAACCCCCATCCGAAAGCCATGCTCTGTCTCCAGTTCCCTAAAGCCCACGCTCGGCCGCGCATGCCAGCCAGGGGTGCGCTCTCGTGATTTGCGCCCGATCCTCCTCATGCAGAAAGTGGTCCAGCAGCGCCGCCGCCGTCAGCCTCTCGGCGCCCGGCGTGGGTTCCGGCTTGAAACGCTGCAGCGCCGCATACGCCGTCAGCAAGTCCAGCATGTACTCGCGCACGTCCTGCAGCGCAGTGTCGCTGACAGGATGTCAGAAAGGCGTAAGCGGGCTGTTTGAAAAGCCGCGCATTATCGTCATCGACGCAGCATGGTGTGGCAGTAGGGTTTGAGCTCAGGGTTTTCAAAAAGCGAAATAATGCGTACAGACGTCTGTTGGCCCATTTTCGCCTTGCAGGCACCATGCGTCAGTGGCTGCTGGTTTGTAGTAGCCAAAAAGCAAGCAGACAGGCGCCAAACAAGAGACGGGGGGCCCAAACCTGCATGCGCAGCTGATGCTGCACGAATGCGGTGCCCGCTGCGCCAATGGCAAACGGATCCGGCGCCTGGCCGGCTGCGGCATGAGCGCTGCCGTCGCCTGTTGCTTCGTCCCCTCGCGAGGCGCCTGCACAGCAGTCAGGTGAACGATTGGAATTGGGCAGCAGACACTGTACGATGGCGGCATTTGCGCTTAAACCCTAAACCTTGAACCCTGAACCCTGTTTGCGCGCTGGCTGCCGTAGCAACCCAGCAGCACCCACCAGACTCGAGTGCCACAGGGGCTATGCGGAGTGAGAGTCGGGCACAAGCCCTGGAACGGACATGCCCAACTGCTGCCTACTTCCGTGCGCACATCACAGCTCGCACCTGCCGCAAAGCCGCGCTCGGCGGCAGCCAGGGCGGCGTCCACCGCGGGGCAAATGGCGTCAAGCGGCTCCGACGCGACCTCCAGGAAGTGCTCGTTTTGGCGCAGGCCGCGCGAGAACCACTCCACCCAGCGCGGCTTGACTGCGGCAGCACGTGTTACTCAGGAATCACATACACGTGTTGTGGGATCACATGCACGTCGTGACAGTGGGCCCTGCCCTACCGGCAACTCGGACAGGCGCAGCCCAGGTGCATGCAGCCAGCAGCCAGGTCTGGTCTGCCGCGTGCTTGCCAGTGCAGACAGTCGCAGCTCCAGCCGTCAGAGCGCCGGCACAACGTTCCGCGCACCCTGCAGCAGAACCGAGCCGCAGGCTAGCCGGCTCTTGAGGGAGGCGCTCCACCCATATGCCTGCGGCAACATGCGTCATTTCGGCGCAGCATTGGAAAAGACGGTGCCCTGAAGAGGATTTGACACATGGAAGGTGCGGCACGGCTTCGGAGGACTGCCAAGGCGCAAACCATGTCCATTGCCGCCACGTAATATTTTTTTACATTAAATATGATGTACTAGCTGCATTAAGAAGTTATGCATTTAATTAAAGGTTTTTTTCAATAGAAAAAGTTCAAAGAAAGAAAGTTCAAAGAAAGTTCAAAGAAAGAAAGTTCAAAGAAAGTTCAAAAATGCTAAATAGAATCTTTAAAAGAACGAGGAAGTCGACAGCACCAGTGCGACACTCGTTCCATTCTGCAGCACCCACCTCGACGTAGATCAGGTATCGCCAGTCGCACATTGCGGTCGCAGACACCTGTGCAGGTGCAGGCGTAAGCTCAGGCCCTGCCAGTGTGGCAAGGTTGATGAAACTAGTCACAGTTATATAGAGATATATAAGAACTCTGTATACAGTCAACATTGATCGAGTTCTCTTATATATAATTATAATTATATATATAAGAACTAATGATATTTATGTATGTATGTACATATATATTCTATTGATCGAGTTCTCGTATATATATAAATATATAAGGGCACCCAGCACAGCAGCGGGAAGTGCAGCCGCAGCCAATGGGCTCACAGCCACAGTGATCTGAGGAAGCTAGACTGGACAAGACAGAAACAGTGCAGCGCACCCTGTAGTCGTGCTGCAGCCAACTGACGCTCTTGGCGTCAATCAGGTGCTGCCTGCATGCCACGGAAAGCGAATTTTGTGCACGTCAGACCAAAGCTGTCAAGGTTGCGTGAGCAGGCGCTGCCAGGCGAAGGAGCACTGCGGGTTTATGAAGTGAAATTAGCTGCCCAGCATGAACCAAGTGTAGAAATTTAAATTTAAACCAAGATTTAAACCAAATTTAAACCAAGTTTGAAAAGTTTTAAATTAAAATTAAAACAGCAATCGTGCGGTGGCCGCAAAACCGCTCGCGCAGCAGCTGACTGCGGCACTGCCACGTGGCTCCTCAGACGTGTCGAGAAATCGACCCCAAACAGACCTCCAGCTGCCGATCCAGTATTCCTTGACACTGCCTAGACACAGGTGTTGCTGCGAGAGCAGTGACAAAGCAGCGGCACCTTTCGGGCGGCAGCTGCTCGCGGCAGGCGATGACGGCAGCGCGTTTGGCGTCGGCCCCGGTGTCTGCTCGCCCCCGGTACATGAGCGCGGGTGTGCGTTCCGCCAGCGGCTTTACTGCAGCCGCGGCCAGCAGCTGTGCGCGCTGCACGTTCCAGCCCTGCAGCAGATGCCGCGGTGGGGGCGGACTTTTGATTTTTGAATTTTGAATTTTGAATTTTGAATTTTGACTTTTGACTGCCACACACGGAATGATGTTCCCGCAGCTTCGCCGCAGCCGCCGCCAGCAGCTGCGCCGCCGCGCGACTGGGTGCACAAGGGTGCAGACTTGAGGACGTCAGAGCCAGCGCTTGGACTGGGTTTAGAATTTAGGGTTTAGGGTTTAGGGTTTCACTGCGGATTGCCGGTGGCCGCCATCAAGAGCGCAGCCCGTGCAAGACTGGCGCCTGCAGCATACAGTTTGCGATGGAGCCTATATTTTTATTACTTAATTCACTGTAATTTGTAAACTACAGAGTAAGTTGCGAGACAGGGCTAGCGCCATGCGCCATGTCTCACCTTGCTGCCGGCCCAGAAGCTCCAGTCGGGGAAGGGGACCTCCGCGTGGGTGTCGTCGGAGCAGGGCGAAAACAGCGGCGGCGCCCCAGGATCGTTCGCCACCTCCACCCACGGCGTGTCGCTGAAGATCATGAGCGCGTCCACGTCCGGCACCTTGAGCGGAGGAGTAGGAACAGAATCGACATTACTCCAATTCACGAATTTCAAAATCCTCGGCGGCGCCCCCAAATCGTCCGCTACCTCCACCCCTGGCGATCATGAGCGCGTCCACGTCCGGCACCTTTAGCGGAGGAGTAGGAGATACGATACATCGTGATGCTTCTTCTCAGGAGTGCTGGCGGCGCCGAGATCGGCCGTGATCTCCACCCACAGCGTGCCGCTGCGCATGATGAGCGCGTGCATGTCTGGCACCTTGGTGGACGATGGAAGCGGGAAGCTGATGTCGTTGAGAATCGACATTACTCCAATTCACGTTTTTCAAAACCCTCCGCGGCGCCCGCGGATCGGTCACCGCCTCCACCCGCGGCATGGCGCCTTGACCCTAAACCCTAAACCCTAAACCCTACGCGTCCGCTCTTGGCACCTCGGGCCAGCAAAATCGATACATGCTGACTGTTTTTCGGTCCTGCAGCGCGTGCAATGTGCATTGCAGTACAGGATTCAGAGCAGCAGCACCTGGCCGGGGTACACGTGCAGCAGCTCCCGCAGCGCCATCATCGCAGCGGGATTTCAGAGAGGCAACTTCTATTTGCTTCTGATAGGGTTTAGACCGGCAGGGCTTAGAGCGGCACCTGGCCGGGGTACAGGTGCAGCAGCTCCTGTAGCGCCAGCATCGCAATCGGCGCGCGGCCGCTGATGGACATGTTGCCCGGCCCCGTCTGCGAACGCACGCAAAGTTGAAAAGAGCAACCACGTTCGTCAGTAGATGCCAAAGGTGCGGGCGCTTTCACAACGAAAAGTGGCATCCCATGACTCAGCGCTCATTTGGGGGAGGCGGCGTGGACAATTTGGGTCACTCATGGCGCGCGCACAGCAGCACTGCGATATCAAGAAGCAAATGTCATTTGCTAAAAAAAAGGCTCGCCTCCCGCCCCGGAAACCACACCACGCGGCCGTCCTCCCGATCATAGGGGATCTGGGACGTGTCCACATACAGCTCGCCGTCAACGATTTGGAAGCGGAAGGCGTTGATGCGGTCGCCCCACTGCGCACAGGAAGCAGGAAGTTGGAGATAGTTCAAGCCTGGCGGTTCACAGGGGCTGGCGCGCATGGTGATGGCTACAAAGGCACTGCATGACGTCGCATGCACAGCTGGAGCGACAGGGCGATCAGTGCTGAGCATTGACTGGCTGGCTGCGCTGGCCCTGCCGCCGCCGTGCTTCGGCTGTGTGTGCATCATCACTGGGCGCCGCCAGGGGCAGCTGTGTGCAGCGTGAGTCTGCAGCGTGCCGAATGCGGATCAATGTGCGCCGGGGGGCGCGCCTGGTAGCTGGCGTTTGCGACCACAGCGTCGAGCGCGGATCGCTCAAAACCCCGCCGCCGCCAGCGCCGCAGATCGTGCTCGATGTGGGCGGCGGCCCAGGAGCGCTGCCGCACAGCCGGCCGACGCAATGTGCCGGCTGCGCCGCCGCCGCCGCCGCCGCCGCTGCCGCCGCCGCTCAGGCTCCCCCCGCCGCGGGCATCCTGAGAGCTCCGGCTGTCGCGCCCGCCGCTGCCGCCGATGCCACACAGCAGCTGCGCCAGGTAGTCCCCGTCCGACAGCGGCTGCTGCTGTTCCGGCGGCTGCTGCTCGGGGCGACCGCCGCTCGGGCGCCACGCTGCATCGTGGCTGTGGCTGATGTGCAGCAGCAGCACCGCTGCCGTGAGTGCTGACAGGAACAGGGCGGCTGTGCCTGCAGGCGTGACAAGACATCCGTTGACGGCCGCAATGTCAGCCTGGCGTTCGGAAGCATCCAATGCTGCTTCAGCGAGAACATCGGTGTCCACTTTTGGGCGTGCCTGTGCTTGGCGTGACAGTGCCATCGGGAGGCCGCATAATGCCTGTCAGGCGTCACCCCTGGGGCAGCTCATGGCGGGCGGTTGGAAGAATCATGGAGTGCATCGCAGAATACGACAGTGTCTCGATAGCAGTCGAGCCACTGCCGTGCGCCTCGGTGTGCGCCGATCGTCGTGTCGTACAAGCAACGCACAGTGCTGTTGAGCCTGCAGTGCCTTGGCAGTGTGAATAAGCAGAAAGATGCACTGCCACTGTCCTGCAAATCCACGATGTGCAAGCATGAAAGTCAGCAATCTTTGTTGACCGATTCAAAGATGCAGCTTCAGGGCCACGCCAGGGTGCGGACCACAACTCTTTTGCATTCGAACGGCTATTTGCTTCATCTGAGGCAACAATCACTACTGCATCACAGAACGCAGTGGCTACTCGTTGCTACTTCTGCAGCCACCCAGTCGCACCTGCATTGGACCACATTCTCTGGTTGGCGCCTGCCTTAGAAAGACCACGCAGTCAGGTCAATGTCGCTGCTCCAAGCCGCAGCACGCACGCTCTTGAGGCGTGCGCCCCAGTGCACGCCGCTGCTGGCCAGACTCGACGCGCCGCTGCAGTCCTGCACGGCAGCAGGTGCGAATCCGCTGCGACAGCGAGCCGCGCTGCCTGCAGGCCACTGGGATAGTACCCAGAAGTGTGCTGAGTCCGCACGAAATGCTGACTACAGGTCTGCAGGGGCAGACGCCGCGAACGGGTTTTGGCGGAGCCGCTTCGGCAGCGGCGCCGGACGCGGAACGGCACGGCGGCCAGTGCGGTGCCAGGGGCTTTGCGGCCCAGACGGCCGCCGACAAGTACGAGATCTTCGCGCCGGAAGCCGGCCTGACGAATATCGAGGGGTGAGCGCCGCCGTCCGCATTGGGTGCTGCACCCTCCAGGCCCCGCCACGCAAGGCGCACGCACTTGTTCGACCCGCCCTGCCGCCTGACGGCCAGATGCATCAGACGTCAAACAATAGAATCTGTGCAGCTCCACCGACGACGGCTTCAGCGTCAATGGCGCCCCTACATCAACCCTTGAAAACCCAAGAAAATGTGACATCTCGTTTCTGCGGCAGGTACACGGACGACGGCTTCATCGTCAACGACGTGACGCTGCGGGGTGGGCTGCTGGCATTGCGAAACGGCTTCTACTCGTGGGCCCCGGACTCGCTCGACTTCTCGGCAATCACGCTGCTGAACCCGCTGCCAGGTCAGTGGCCACCGCACATTCGGGAGAACCGCGCAGCGTCACTAGGCCGCTGAGGCGCAGTTGTCTGCGCGGCAGACGTCTGCGCAGCAGAAGTTGAAGCTGGGTGCTGGCTTGGGATGCGCATTCCTCTCGGTGCTCATGGTGGAATGTTTGTGATGAAACCCTAAACCCTAAACCCTAACGGCCTCCCGCAGAGGTGCTCGTCTTCGGCAGCGGCGCCGCCATCAGGCCGCTGCCGCCGGCCCTGGTGCAGCAGCTCGAGGCGCAGGGCATTGGTCTGGAAGTGTCAAATACGGTGCGCCCCGCGCCCTACACCCTGCTGTTCGCTCCTTGACTTGTTTGTGAATACCGCTTGTCACCACCCATTGTCACCCACCCAGGGCTTGGTGCAAAGAGGTTGAGGATTCGTTTCAGTGTCCGTCGCTGCCTCAATTCCTGCGCAGGTGAACGCGATCGCCACCTTCAACATTCTGGCGCAGGAAGGCCGGCATGTAGCCGGTGCCTTTGTCCCAGTCTCGCCCGGCAGCTAGAATTGCGCGCCAGGTTGGGCATGTGTTGCTGGAGGCTCCGGATGCAGAATGGGCATGGAAGCATGGCCAAAACACAAGAACATGCATGGCAGTGTACTATGTAATATATAATGTAATGTAATGTAATATATGTAATAGAGGCAGCAAGGTCCGCATCCTAGGTGGTGCAGGCCACGGCGTCAGTGCCGCGAGACCAGTGACCAACACTCCAGACTCAGGTTGCTGCAGGCTTGGGAGGCCTAGCGGTGTATTCTTTGGCGGCCATGTGCTACTGTCCTCGCACGAGCGGATGAGATCCACCGTGCAGGCTGGGCAGTTGCGGCTGGGCGATTGCGGCAGCTAATGGCCGTGTGCTGTACAAAACCGCATGCTTGTCAGCGGAACGTCAAGCCGGCTCATGCCATTGCCAGCTGTGAGATACAGAGCCAACATCAGCATCACCCGTCAACAAGGCGATGGATCAAGGTTCAACCTGGTAGCAAAGCCGTGCGCCGGCGGCCATTCTCTGATGAAACGATGGATGCGCATCTCCAGTGTGCTGACGAGATGGTACCTCTCCGCCCGCGGAATGCCGGGTCATGACGCCCGTCAGACTCCATTGCAAACCGCATGTACTTGGAATTTACATCGTCAGGCCGGCTCTGCCAGCATGCTGCCCCTTCTGAAGGCGCCGCTCGCCTGCAGGTGCTACCTCGCGGCAGCGGGCCCCCCGCCCCCGCCCACTTCCTCCCCGCGTGCGGCGCCGCCCCAGAAGCGGCTCAACATCGCGCCCGACAGCGACGGGCCCGTCAAACCCTGGGCGCTCGCGTCAAGCTGCACGTTACCAAAGTGCCCCATGAGGCGGCAGGTGCCGCCGGCCGGCAGCCACCACTGCATGCACCGTGCCTCCGCCGCGCACGCCGCCCTGCACGCAGCGTCAGCAATCTGTCGCTTGTTTTCGTGTTTCCGCCGTTGTCTGTTCCTTCAAATCGGAGTCCGCGCCACCCTCAAGGCCGGACCCTGACTGACTGCGCATCGCCGAGCGCCCAGCCTGGCGGACGTCACTCTGCTACAGATCCGACACCCGCCTGGGGCACACTCACCGGCACGCCGCGCCGTCGGCCGCGGGCACCTCCGCCAACGCCGTCCCGTCAAGTCGCACGCCCGCCAGCTGTAGGTGGCCTCCGTCTGCCGACACCTCGGCATCACCAAAGGCATTTGGCGCCGCCGCCGCCGCCTCGGGCTGTATCCCGAAAGTTGTGTCAGCCTCTGCCGCCCCGCCGCTTCGCCCCGCCGCCGCCGCCACCGCGACGCTGCCGGCGCGCAGGCCGCGCCAGACGTCGCCGTAGGTCGGCCGCCCTGCCGCCGCGGCTTCTGCGCCGTACAGAATCTGCACAGAGTCAAAAAGTCACGTCAGCTGGTTGTCGGATCCCTGACCCAGACTTTCTCGAGTGCAGCATTGGGCTCCTGGCTGATGTTGCCTGGCAACAATGCTTGGAGGCGTTCATCTTGGAGGTGCTTGCCAAGGAGTGTGCTGCGCCGACGGTGCTGGCCTAGCATACACTGAACCCTCATACCAGAACCTGGCAGACACCGGAGTTCCCACGCCAGGGAGCAGACACCGCATCCGCTTGCGACAGGAGAAGACCACGTTAGCGGACGGCATTCAGGGGTGCAAGCGTCCGGCGGTCATTCAACTCCAAAGCGGTGTTGCCCCTGCGTATGGGAGCAATGCAGGTGAGGAGACGAGCGCCACCTGCATCTGCATCGGCAGCACGTGGTGGACGGACCATATGGGGCTGCCGGGGTCGTGCATCGGCCACTGCAGGACTGTACCCGCTGCCGGGTCGTCTGCATGCAGGTTCGGTAGCCCCGGCGGCTGCACATGGCATGGCACAGACAGTCTGACGAAGACACTCGTTACACTTGTTACACTTTGCTGACCATTGATATGAGACAAGGCGGGTGTCATGAACACGTCCATGGCATTGATCGCCTGCTGAGCCATTCGCACGCAACAGCACATGCAGTGCCAAGCACTTGGGTGTGGTGATATCAGCGGGCGCTGACTCTGCAGGGTGCTGCGACGGGGCTTCTGCGGAATGATGAGGAGGGGCAAGGGAAATTCTTAGGGTTTAAGGCGCCGTACCTCGTTCACCATGGATCCGTGCGGCACCTTCCCAGGGTCGAAGGCCACGCCCAGATGGCGCATGCACAGCGTCGTCTGCACATCGCCCTGCGCACATGAGTCCACGAAATTCTACTTCTAATTTTAATCTAATTCTCTATTTCTAATCGAATTCTAATTCTAATTCTAATTCTACTTCCAAGTTGTTGGAATGGGCATGCCCAGGTGGCGCAGCCACGTCGTCGCGCTGCACCTCGCCCTGCACGTACCACAGCTTCAGGCCCTTTTGACACTGAAATATTATGTTGGCAACAAAACGTTGCAGTGGGAATAGTCTTTTGTTACTGAAGTAGCATGTTTGCAACAACACGTTGTACTGGATTAGTCATCAAGGCGCCGCAGTCGGAGGGCGAGCAGGTCGAGCCAGCCCGCGCGCTGAAAGGCGTTGCCTGGAAACGCAATGCCAAATGCACACTGCTGCAGGGAGGTCGAGTCTCCAGGTTGGGCACTCGGCAGGGTTACCCTAAACCCTAACCCTAAACCCTCTTGCATGCTCTGAACCCTACCTCAAAGTACGTTCCGTCGACGAATCTCAGGATGCAGTCCTGCAGACCCGCCGCCAGGAGCTTCATGGCTGCCCTGCAATTGCAGACACGATCAGTGCACATACTTGCAAGCTTGGCTGGTGGGCTTCCGTACGTGCTCGACTGCAACGGCAGACACTGCCGGGCGCTGTCAAACGCAGCTGTGGGTATAGGACTGACGGTGGTGCTGACAGATGCAGCTGCAGAAGCCTGCCCCTGCAGGTGGGCACCCCTGTTGTTATGCCCTCTGAGGCAATTTCTGAGGCACTTTCTGCACCTGGACAGTATCATGCCTTCGCCGCCGTGCGGCATGGCGCCGGCCTTGAACTTCTCGCCTGCATGGGCGACACACACGTGCACTCACTGCGGGAAGCAATGTGGCATTGCACAGAAGCACGCAATCTCGGGGCGCAGCTGCCGCTGCCTGGGTCGCCCCTTGCTCACTGCACAAGCAATCTGAAACAGCGCAGATCCATGGGATGTTGGTGGTGGCAGCCGTGTGCTCACCCGTGTGTTTGTTCTCACTCTCAACAAACCAGAACATCATGCCCCTGCGGCGCAGTCGACTCCAGCTTGGACACACAGTGTACCGGCTTCCTCCTCAGCGCTGGTGCAACCTGACGTGAGGGCTGTGCAGAAAACGCGCATCCGATGCCGCTCCAGCAGTAAGCTATGCGCAAGGAGCACCAGAAGGACTCACAGATAGTCGATGCTGTGGCCCAGGTATAGCGGCTCATCGGCGTTGAAGCCCGCTATAAATTCCCGGAACGGCTGCATGAACCAGTAGGTGTCGTCGTCGATGCAGATGTACCACGTCGCGTTTGGAAACGCGTCGTGCAATGCGCCCCACGCTGGAATGTTCTTGTACCTGCAAGCATCGCATCCAGTGGTCTCTGCTGGCGGCAAGCTTTGGCTGTCAGACACCGTCGACCCTTGTACACGCCTCTACAGGGCTGCAGGGGCGGCAAATGTATGACCCAAGGGCAGCCGCTGCAAGCGCAGTGTGCAAGCAGCGTCTGCAGGTGCTGTCTGCAGGGGGCTTGCCTCTCCATCTGGTACCCTCTCGACGTCTTGTCCTGCTGCCACCGCAGTCGACGGGTTTTAGGGTTTAAGGCTTCGCCGGCAGGTGCCGCGCCCGCGCCGCCAGCCCCCGTGGCATTTGGTTGCCCATAGTGATCTTGCAGCAGCCGCAGCGTGGGCGTCGCCACATCCAGCACTGGCACCCCCCCGGTGGCGTCTGCGCAGTCAGGGGAAGGAGCACTCGCTCACAGTCGCTGCAGATCCCGGGCGCATTCGAGAACGAGGACGCATGTGCGTCATGCACCCGCTCGCATGCATATGTATGTGGGCCGACACGCCTTTGTACGCTGCATTCCTCATCCAGCATGCGCAGGGTGCCATATGCAGGCGCCCCTTCAGTTGTGTTTGCCCCTGATGAAGTTCAACACTGAATCTTGCCGCGACGGGCAGCCACGCACCCGGCTCCGCGCCGATCAGGATGTAGTTCTTGATGCCCGACAGGAAGGTCAGCATCTGCATGGGCACCCGCTGCTGCGCCGTCACGCTGCCCGTCTTGATGACGAACGCAAAGTCGTCCTGCCATGGCTCCGCGAGCAGGTCGCGCCGCGCGGATGCGGTGGGATTGGCGTCTGCGGAATCGCTGGCCGCGGCTGCTGGACTGCAGGGCGGGCAGTGCAGCTGCAGGGAACGTGATGCAGAGCTCAGTCAACAAACGCAGGTTCGAGATGGTGACTAGACGCAATCCGTGCGCCCAGCAATCCTTCGTGACACACGACATCTGTCAAGCCCACCTGAATAAGCTGGCCCAAAGGGAAGAGTGCAGCGCCACAGGCGATCGCGGCCGCGAATGCGATGGCGCCTAACGCACATACAAATTTAAGCCTTCGCCTGGGCCTGGTGTGTACGCCCCTTGGCCCATGCATGCCCGATCCTGGAATGGATGTGGGGTCACGGGATTGCCATGATCTGATTCATATCTTGTAATACCTCCTGTGGGAGCGGCCGTCTGCAAGCGAGTGAGCTGAACGCAAGTGCAAAGGTTTGGACACGCGGCAGCGTGGAAACACAGGCATTTTCATGAGGTGCAACTCGGTGCAGGGCGGGCAATTCGAGGCCGCCCTGCAGTGCTATGCTCAGGTGCAGTTCGCCGAGCTAGAACTGAATCGCAACCAGTCTGTTTCAAGGGGACAGAAGCGCAGAGCTACTCAAAAGTGTGGCCTGCAGCTCTGTTCTCGACTTCAGTGGGCCACAACGTGTGTGGCCTCGCGAAGTGTCAGACTTGTCTGTCAGCGACTAGGGGATTGGGAATCCTGTCGCTCTTATTCACGCCTGACGCCCTAGGCGCAGACGGCGTCAAACTTCCAAGTTTCGACTTCAACTTGTTCCGGTAAAATGACGTTCAGTCAGCCAGCGTCTTGACCACTTGTTTGCACGACTTTCGGTTCAGATCAATGGAGGTGCCGTGACCTGCACTTCCCACGTCAGTGCATGCAAGGACCGAGGGGTGCGCAGGCTAGGCCCAAGCGCAAGCTCAGTTTTCTTTGTGTCTCCGGTGCCATCACATGCACCATCGTCTGCGGCTCCGTCCTCTTCCCCTTTTGGCATCTCATTCAGGTGAGCGCATGCTGTGCGTGTGTCACCGCGCTGACGCTGCCGATCACGATCTCAGAAACAAATTTAAGGTGACCCTGCATTATCACCGCCTGTTCTGCAGCTGCACCGCCCGCCGTGTTTACCAGAGGCTGCCGCCAGCGGTTCGGCGCGGCGCAGTTCGCGCACGGAGCCATGGCAGGACGACTTTGCGTTCGTCATCAAGACGGGCACGCTGACGGCGCAGCGGCGGGTGCCCATGCAGATGCTGACCTTCCTGTCGGGCATCAAGAACTACATCCTGATCGGCGCGGAGCCGGGTGCGCGACCCTTCTTTCATTTTGACTGCATTTGCCGAACGGAGATGTGTGAGCCCGAATCATTTTGACCTGTGTGATGATCTTCAGGACAAGATTGCTCGGTCCCATGCTGCGTGTTGTTCAATATACTCAAGCCAGCTGCTGTTCGATCCGCTCAGCAAGCGGCTGTTCCAGGATCCTTTCGAATTCGAACACAGCAGTCAGCGAGACTCAGTCTCCATCTGCATGCGCAGACGCCAGCGCTGGCATGCCGGTGCTGGACGTCGCAACGCCGGCGCTGCAGCTGCTGCGAGACTACTACCAGCAGCTGAATGCGACGGGCGGAGAAGACGGTCGCGGGGGCGCGGCGCCGGCAGGTGACGCAGTGCGCCGCCGGCTACGGTGGCAGAGCGACGAGTCTTCGAAAGGCTACCAGATGGAAAGGCAAGACCCTACGAAATCTGAGAACTTGCATGGGGCGTCTTTGCTGCGTCTGCGAGTCAAGCAGTGCGCATTGCGCTGAGGGGTTTAGTGGCGCTGTCCGATCTGAAGCACTGCTGTGTGACTTGGTTAGGGGCCGGTAGCTATTAGTAGGTAGTTATTAGTCATTGCTGGTGTCAGACCCCGCCGGTGGCTGCCATCGCAGATACAAAAACATTCCCGGCTGGGGCGCACTCCACAGCGCGTTCCCGAATGCCAGCTGGTACATCTGCATAGACGACGACACCTACTGGCTCATGCAGCCGTTCCGCGACTTCATCGCGGGCTTTGATGCCGACAAGCCCTATCTTCTGGGCCACAGCCACGACTACATGTGCGGATGATTTCTCGATTGTCGCAGTTTCAGCCGTTTTCATTTGACAGTTTCCTGGGCCACAGCCACGAGCACATGTGAGAGACGTTTGCATACACGTGCTCCACAGATGTCGTTTTTACAGGCCGCTTGCACAAGAGCTCCCGGGCGAGGTATTGCGGTGACAGCTGCGAAGTATGGCCGTCACCGCATCTGAATGTCATCGTTGCTGCTGCAGGGGCACGCAGTTCGGGTTTGTGGACAACGTAAACAAGCACACAGGTGGGACGGCGGCAGCTTATGGCGATGCAACCATTGGGCTGCAACTGAACCCTAAACCCTAAGTGGCCCTGCCCCAATGCCCAATCGCAACCAAACTTGTAACACCTCGCAGGCGAGAGATTCGAAGGCGGCGCGATGCCGCATGGCGGCGAAGGCATGATTCTGTCCAGGTACTGAATTTTGTCAGACTGAATTCTGTCTAGACTCTAATTCCGTCCGAATGTACCAATGGGGTTGCACGTCACTGCCGCTCCGCCCGACTCCAGCAATTTCATCTGTTTGCAGCAAAGTGCAAAGCCTGCCGCCGCAGCGCCTGCCCGCTGCAGTGGCAGCGCCGGCTCAGGGATCGACGCCTGTCTTTCCAGCACCTGCTGAATCAACACCTTCAGCGCAGTCCACAGCTGGTGACGCACATCGTGCTCGCCGCCTGCAGGGCCGCCATGAAGCTCCTGGCCGCCGGTCTGGAGGACTGCATCCTGAAGTTTGTCGACGGAGAGTACTACGAGGTACGAATTTGCTCAGAATTTGGGCCCTGGCCTCGCAGGCTGAGCGGCAGGAGCGTCAGGGTGGACACGGTGTCCAGGGACATGTAGAAGTCCAGCAGATTAAAGGATCGCAGCCGCGTTGACGTTGACAGCATCGCCAGCAGCCCAAAGAGCAGCTTCTCCTGGGGTCCCTCATCGTCACCCTGCAGCATAACGACGGCAAAGTGCTGGCTGCGTCTTCAAGCAGCCGTCCGCATGTCAAGGAACGCAGGTCATGGTTAAACTGCAGTGTGATACCTGCAGAGCAGCATCGCAGTCGCTGCATGTCGCTGCAGGGAGCTGTAAGAATTCGCACCATGAGCTCCAGCGTTAGGTTCTCAAAGGCGTTGGCACGCGGCGCCGCCCAGCGCAGGCGCCTCACGATATCGTCCTGCCCCCAGGTGTCGATCGCTTCGGCAGCCTCTGGCGGCACGAAGCTGATGTCGCGCCACATGATGCTGGGCTGGCGGCACAGATTTCGCCAGCGCTTGCACACCTGCGAGTGCATGTGGCGCTCTGCCCGCGTGTTGACATGCTCAGGCTGGCTTGATGTACATGAATCTTGTCAACGCCGTCAAGATTCATCATCCGACACGAATACCAACGAACAGCGTGCTGACTGCACACCTGACCCAGCACGCCGGCCCTGCATGTAGACACCACAGTTCACATGGTAAGGAGGTGACTGATACAGGCATATCCATGACACGTTGTGCGATGAAGCTCAGATTTTTTGCGAACGTCCATGCGGCTCACTTCGTCGTGAAGTCCATGAGCGCAAAGATCTCAAGCAGCACCAGGTCCGGCAAATCACTGAAGGGGAATGGCGCTTCTGCAGCCTGGCCGTGCAACGCCCCCTGTTTTAAGCGCTTCGCCATGCTGGACAGCACACGTTGCCGAGTGAAATACTGTCAGTGGTGCAAGCAGCAAATGGTGCTGACAACAGGCTGTGCCGATTGAGGTGCAAATAGCTGCACGTGCCATGTCTAAAAGTGTTCTGATCGCCGTCATTGCAGCTCCTCGTTGATCCAAAGCAGTTCATTGTCAGTGTCCTCTGCTCTTACGAAGTGGTCTCGCGCGATCCTTTGGACCAAGTAGCTCGAACACCAGGAAGGCCAATGCCGATGCCGACCAACACGCACAGTTGCACCTCAACACTTTGCCTCAGGAACTTTCTTTGGAATACTGTCTCGCCTGAGTGACAGGGCTGGGGTAATCATGATGCGGCGCGGATCAGATTGATGGACCGCTGTTCTGGCGGTGGAAAACGCACGGCTCTAGTGACGAGATGTCTCATTCCGAATACAATCGCCGCAGGAACTTCACACAGCTCTGTCTGCGGCTCAGGAAGGCCGGACCCCAACTCCGCAGGGCTCGGAGTATGCGGGCACTGTGCCAGCTTTGGCAGGACCCGGCAGACACTGGGGGGAGTCCGCGGCGCTATGTCGAGTTCTTTCATGGGGTTTCCGGTGACCACCGCGGCTGGGACGAGGAAGTGGATATTTCATACCTGCTGACGAAACTTTGCTGGCGCGCGTGTGCCGGCTATGCAGCAGCTGGACGTTGCTGGCTGGGTATGCCCTCCCAGGCATGCTCGTCTTGGGTGCAGCTGGGTTTGATGTAGAAATCGTCGTGCGCAACACCAAGTACACGATCAAACTCTTGCGGTTTCTGTCACAGGGCTCTTGCACGGTGGAGTTGCTCATTTGCGTGCTTGCCGCCGTCATGTTGCTGCTGTCCGGATCTACCGCACTGCACAGCCTGGAGCTTGGCGGTGCGAGTGCCTCATTGCTTTGCCTGATCAATACGTTGTGCATGCACTGCCGTCAAGCTGTATTGCGGAGCCGCGCCACTGCAAGGTTTTGCCACAGCAGATAGCTGCTTGACGCCCTTCCGCTGCGCACCATCATGGTGTCTACATGGCATGTAGACATGCACTTCTAGCCCAACCTGCCTGGCACGGGCAATGCACCCGCTGTTTCATGCGCTGCAGATCCTGACTCGTGCTTCGGCAGTTAGCAGCTGCCTGGGCCAATGCTGCAGTGGTTCACCATGACACCTCCAAGCCCTCGCATTCTGACGCTGCATAACCCATGTGGTGGGTCGTCTGGTGCCATGTCCTCTGTGTTATCGCCTCAACCACGCTCCTCTGTGTACAAGCGTATCCTCTGAAACTGTGTACAGAGGACACGCTCCGCTGTGCTTTTATGCGCAGCGGGCCTCTGTACAGAGGCTCCACTGTACGCATGAGCCCTCTTGTCTTTGTCCTCTGCCTGGCCTGTGTATCACTTGCACTCGGGGCTCACACGGCACCTGAGCCCTCTGAACGAACCGCAGGCCAGGAGATATTTACACGTGCAGCTGGGCAGTGCCATCGGGCGTCCGCGGGGGTTCACCGGCCTGACAGTGTCCGTGTTTGGGAAGCTGGAGGAGAGAGAACGCATCAGAATGTAACTTCAGATGCGTCTCCAGCAGCGAGACCTCTGTGCTGTGTGAATGCATGCTGTCAAAATTGAACATCCAGACAGACTCCCTGCCGCATGAAGACTTCCGGCCATGGTGCAGACATTGGAACTACGCTGCAGCGCTGCCACTCGAGGCTGCCCCGCAATGTAGGCGCATCAGGCCAATGACTCACGCAACCCGCTTCTAAACTTCTCCAGCAGCTTGGGATCCACCACCTTCTTCTTGTCCCTGTTGTAGGGTATCCTGAAGCTGCCGTGTCGCGACTGCCCGGCGCGCGGGTGCGCGCCCTTCTCCTGTCCACAGCAGTGTTTGCATGGAGGTTGGCAGGGCGGAGGCAGGGACCAAAGGCGCAGCCTGGTGCGCAACATGTCATCTGGAGCAGACAGCAGAAGCTTTTTTGCTTCTGTAGCACCAAGGTGCCACGTTTGTGTCGGATAAGCTGCGGACTTCGAGGATCTGTAATCCTGATTCGAGGGGCGCACCAGGACTATCATCTGATCATAGGCAGCGGCTGAGAGAATGCTCCCTGCCCGCCCCAAGGGGTCGAAGTCCTGATGTTGTGTCTTATTGATGTAGTGCCTGCGGCCAAGTGTAAGGAACACATGTGGAGCGTGGCCGCACGGTGATATTTCATCGCTTTGCAGACTCATCGAGGCTAACACAGCGCCCCCACCCGTTCAGGATGTCCACGAAGTTTTTTGTGTACTCAACCCAGGACGCTGGATTCTTGTAGCCGCCGCCAAAGGGCCCAGTGGACATCTGCAGCGGCAATTGAAGTCCCAGTCAATGACAGCAGCAGTAGCTGATGAGAAAAGGGAGTGTTGACCTGTGCACTGGAGTCGTGCTTTGTGTGCGTCATAGCAAGCACATGAATATGAAGACCGCACCATGCTTGTCGCCATGTCCTCAGTTATGTATACACCTCCGTCATTGAGCATGTCCCAGGCTTCTTCGAATGTTGTGATCTGTCAGGTTACAGAAACATCACTTCCAGAACATATAATAATCGAAAGATAAACACACCCACATACCAATGCATAGCGCGTCATCCTGCCTGCTGCTTCATGGTGTGTCCGCCTGCATGTCTGACACAAAGACATTTGGCACCCGGTACCCGGTATCACGCGCGATACCGGAAGATCGGAAAAGCATACGCTTTTCCGATTCGTCGTTAAAATCAAACGTGACTATGCAAGAAAACCCGTATGTCCAAACTCCCAAACGGCGAGGCTCACCGTCGTCCAGGATGACATCAAAGGTGACGTTCAGCTGGCGCATCTCAGCCCAGAATCTTCTGTGTTATTTCAAGGTCACGGTCACGCTTCATGCATTGTCAGGCAGTGGCATCGTATTGGGTACAACAATCGGGTGATTGCCACGACGTCACGACAGGGACCGTGATTAATGCTGTGTCACTCACCTAGAGCCCTGATCCCCCAGGATGAGAGTCACTGCAGGCGGGTCGTGGAAGAGCTCCTGCGCACGGCGAAGGTCAGCCGCTCTGTCCTAACATCATTTCTAAAAAGCTGACCTGCCAGTTTCAAATTGCGCGAAACACCTTGAAACTGGACAACACATGTACATGCAAGGCACTGCTCACTCTGCAGTACGGGTTGATATCGACGCCGTACATTCGAAGGCCAGCCCCGAAATATTTCTGCCACATTTCTATAGTGCCGCCGCTCTGCAAACTCACACTCATCATTGCACGGCTGCAGAAGAGGACCGCCAATGTGCATTGCTCTTTGTCATCATCACCGCAATCGCCCTTGCAGCAAAAGATGGAGCGGCTCAGAACATCACACCTGGATGCCAATTTCCAAAAACGTGACATTGGCTCCCCTGAACCGCTGGAAATATCTATGGTACACGTCAAAATACGGGTGCCTGTAGATTGACGGGCCACCAGTCAGGAGTGTCATGCTGGATATGTACAAGGGGTCGCGGTAGGAAAAGCTACACGGATAAGGGCAGTCCAGCTGCTGACCATTTGTCAATGACAGGGCCTTTGTCGTGCGCAGTGAAGTGGTTCCAGAGTGGGTTTCCTGCAAGCAAAGGCATATGTGAGGCCTGTTGCATTCGCAAGCGGGAATGTACACGGAGGGCTTGCCGTTTTCAGTCAGGCGTCAGACAATCAATAGATGCGGACAATGTGAATCAGAGCCGACTTTCATGCCTTCTGGCTCGATTATGCGCGGCGCCTGCCAGCAGGAGCGTGCTGCCGTAGAATCGGCAGCGGCTGCTGGCGCATCATGCTGACTTTGAGTGTGAGACGCCGCCCATGTGGGCCTCACTGTCAGCGTGGTTGGGTCCCGTGCCACCTGCGGCCAAAGATTGCAGACAGGAGTATGGCCAAAGGACGCGCAGGGGTGCAAGACAGCGTTGAAGCAGCAACACTGCCATCAGCGCCAGCGCAATACCCGCAGGTTTCAACCCCGACGGGTGTTGTAGGCCGATGGCAAAAGCAGGATACCAGGATCAAGGTAGCGAGCAGTACGCCGACGCAGAAAGCGCCGGCCAGCCTCCATTGATCGTTTGCCGCCATTGGCGCAAGGTCAGCGCGCCAAGCGTTGCCAAGGCTTGTGATTGCAGGCGAAGACCGGCAAACCCTGTGTCAATGCGTGGCGTGAGAACGCAAATCACTTTTGATGCATGCAGAAGAGGTTGCGCCTCCCTGCCGATATAAGTCGCGTCTGCTAAGCAGCTGCCTGCTGGATTGGTTAAATCTGCTCGACCTATGTGAATGACGTTCGTGCGCAGACGATCAGCGTGTGCAGTGTCGAGCTCACCCTCTAGAAAGTAAGTTTCGACCAACAATTCACAGCAGGTGTTGAAACTTGCTCAGATTGCTCTTTTTCTTATTTGAAATTTCGCTTCCAGCCAAAATACTGGGTCTTACCCCACAACGGCTGCAGAGGCGTGTCCCTGCCGTACTCGCGGTATGTAAGGATGTCAGTCGGACTGCCACCCGTCGAGTGCAATACGCAGCGGAGCCAGTCGAAGGCCCACGGCAGCGAGAGAGGCGCTTTGAGATGATTTGCTCCTGGGATTGATGCTCGGATCTGGCGGCACAGCCATGAAACGCTTAATCGCCTCCGGACTTGCAGGGTTCTCGCTGGTGCTCCTGCTGGCTTGCTTCACGCAGCCGTCGTTCCCGGTCCAACTCCAACGTGGCACAGCGTCGACGGCGGCTGGAAACCTTAGGCAGCTGTGCGACCGCACGGTCTGGATAGAAGGCCTGTGGCTGCAATGTCATATTGGCAACATAGTCGGCGGCCTCAACAACGCGCGCAACCGTCTGCAGACGTGCCTGCGCCTGGCCATCGACGCCGGCGCGACAGGCATGGTGCTGCCTCCCATCAGGTAAATGTGCTGCCCCTAGCAGCTGTTTAAAATACTGCCAGAACTGCACTTCCGCGGTGGCGCAGCGGGACGACCAGAGCGCGTACAGCGAAATAAACGAATGCCAATTTCTAACACCTCTGGCGCATGACCTACTGCTCGCAGCCTGCGCAATGTCACGGACCCGGTGCGCACCAGCAACGGCAGTATCATCTGCGTGGACGCCTTCTGGGACACGGCGGCGCTGCGGCGACGCTTGGCGGCGGCGTGTCCGCAAGTCCACATCCAGGAGTGCTGTGCGCCAGATTGGATCCACTCCTCGCGCCACATCGTGCCGCCGAAGCGCAACAACTATCGGAAAGGGCAGCAGTCGGCGGGCACCTTCCGAAATTTGACGCGCTCACTGCTTGCGGACAGCGGCATGGCGGACATCGGGTCGCGGAACCCGGTGCTGCTTGCCTACCGGGATGTGTTCCTGGGGTGAGATAACTATTGAAGTATCGTCATATACTGTAGATATGCTGCTGTGAATCCTGACTGCTCTGAGGTGCTGTTCTGACAGCCCGGGTACCACACGACAGGTGGGATTATCGAGCCAGCGGCGATGCTCCGCAGACGCGAATAGACCTCTTCCAGCTGCTGCCATATAACGCGGCACTGCTGGGGCTGGGCGCGGAGATCCTGGAGCATGCTGCACTTCGGCACGGCTTCATCGGCGTGCACTTCCGGTGCGAATCCACTATGACGTCTTTTCCTGAAATAGGCCCTTTGTTTCAATGCGGCGCTGCTGGTGCGTTCGACGGCGAAGATGAGCACGGTGAGCTGCGGCACGGCTCCGTCGACGTGCACGTCAGTGAGGGAGATTAAAGGATTTGTTCCTGTCCTATGCTATGATGTGGGCCTGCTGGCGTTCGGCGCGAAGATCCTGGATGCGCATGACGCGCTGCGGCATGGCATCATCGGCATGCACTCCAGGCAAGAAAGGATGAAGCCCACCTGTGCGACTGCGCCTCTCTTTCCAATGCGGCCTGCTGGCTTTCTGCTGGTGGCGGCGAGATCCCGGCACACGATGTGCCGTGCCACGGTTTCATCGGCGTTCACTTGAGGTGAGCAAATCTATGGATTTAAACTTTGTGCGCTAACATGGTGCGAAGCTGCTGGCGCCCAATGTTTCTGAACGGGCCTCGCTGCTGGCGCTGAACGGCTTCATTGGCAGGCACTTCAGGTGTACATAAGGCAGGTTTGTGATGCATTGATGCAATGCATACTGACATCAGTGATCCTTCCTCATGTCATGCACGAAGAGGCCACACCTTCCCTGCTAGTGTAAGTCGTGCCAATTCAGGTGCATTGCACTGAGAGCCATCGCATGCCGCCGGCGCAGGGGCGAGTCAGACTGGCCGCAGGCATGGGTCAGCCGGGAGCAGCAGATCGACATGTACGTGGCGGCGGCGGTGGAGGCGCGGCGACGGGCCCCTCAACTAATCACGCTCTACGTCAGCTGCGGTGATCAGGCGGCAATTGAGCAGATGCGAGGAGCGGCGCGCAAACACGACTTCGAGCTCGTCGACAAATGGGGGCTGCTGGAGGCCGCCAACAGAACAGCATGGCAGGCTATCAGCGTGGCCATGGTGGCCAACAGCATGAAGTTGGAGGCCAACAGCACGGCATTGGAGGCAGACAGGGCGGCGGCAACAGCGGCGGTGGCGGCGGTAGGCAACGACACGACGCTGCTGCAGCGAGTGAACTCGCTCAATTTTGACCAGCTGGCAATTGTGGATTACGCCATCATGGTTGCGGCGGACGTGTTCTTTGGGATCAAAAAGTCCACCTTCTCGACGGTGATCGCGTACGACAGGGGCGTACGGAGCGGGCATGCCAACTTCTTCGAGAGATTTGTGTTTGAGGGCAGCAGGATCGATGTCAACCAGAATCGGAGATACAGTGCGTCGCCGGCGATGAAGGGCAACAATGACACCATGCTGATAGTTGTCAATGGCTTTGAGTACATGGATTGGTACCTCTAAATCGAGCGCTGCTCAACTTTGTTTCATAGACTTGATCGGGGGCTTTTCTCTGAGGAAGGCGACGAACTGCGTGAAGGCGAGGGCTGCAAACCCCTCCCGTTGTAATTGGAGCAATATTTGAAGTCTGTGGGAGTGCTAGGCTAGGTTCCGCCAGCACTTGCAGATCTTCATGCATGCAAAGACGGCAGCATCTGGCCCAGCACCCCAGCCCCGCGCGCATGCAAAGATGCTGGCAGTGAGTCGATGGTCTGGTGAAACACATCGTGATATCGGACAAGCACATCGTATTTCAACTTTTGTTGGTTGCATTGTTGGTTGCATTGTTGGTTGTTGGTTGCATCCGGCATGTCGCCTAGGAACGGCCCACTGTTCGGATCGTTCAGCTCAATCACGTGAAAGTGCACGTCGATGGTCACGGGATCCGCAGCTCCCCGGGAGTTGCTGGTAAGCTTTTTGATACGCCGACCGCCAGCCGCTGGTTGGCCAGTGGCAGCAGCGATTCGGTCTGTTTCTGGATGGCGGTGGCGGCTGCGGGCGACACGTGTGGGGCGCCGCAGATATCAATCGCCTTGACAGAAGCAGGCGATTCGCTGAGCATCAGGAGCGTGCCGAGGATGAGCGTCAGCATTTGTACGACAAGGGGCTGACGCCCCATGACCTGCACGCGGCATGTCCCCCATGGTGGACGACTGGCCAGTCGTTCAGCACGCTGTGTCATTGCAACGTCTCCGTATTTAGCCTTGCATGGTGCGAAACCCTTGCCAGCTGCCTATGCTGTGAAAAGGGACCGTGTCAGGTTTGCCGTTGTGGATGTTCTGTCCAGTTCTCGTGATATTGCATCAACCCAAGCGCGTCCAGATAGTGATACATGACGATGCCCCTATGTTTTCCTATAGTCTCTGAAGGGAGACCAGAGCAGTGTCGCGTCTTTGCTAGCTCACGCATGTTTAGGCGCTGACTGTAGACTGCATGATGCCGTACAAACGCACCACAGCGACCATAATAGTCCACAAGGCAAGCGAAAGATTCCGTAAACTACGACAAACCGAGGACTGCTGCAAGCACGCCCCAGCAAAGGTGTTGGGCGGTGCTGCGCCCAGTAAAAGCTGCCAAACCCTTCCAAAATTGCAAACTGCAGGCAACAACTGGCTGCCAGGAGCTTGCAAATCTGGGATGCAGTGCTGGAACGCACTGCGGCAGGAGGAAAGTTCGATATACCGTAGTCACGGGCATGATTTGCGCAGCGGCGAAAATGGAAATAATTTAAGCGATTCGCGCAGCTTTCGCGCGCCTGAGGCCAATTTTCGCAGCTTCCGCGCAGCTGCCCGCCAATTTTTCCGCCGGCTCGCGCATCCTCGCGGCAAATCATGCGCAAATCATGCGTCCGGTTGCCAAGGCGCGCGTAGCCGCGCCGCACCATGGCCTCTGCCGCGGGCGTCAGCTTGGTGGTGGAACCCTTCTGAAACCATCCCCTGCCAACACAAATAAACAGGCGGCCCGCATGACACCGGGTGTCATGCTCAGCCTTCGTGCTGCCACCTGAGTGATGCGCAAATACAGACTTCATCGGCTCAAGGAAATATTTTATGCACCGCCAGGAGCCATTTTGAAGAGCCATTGGTGTTATGATTTTGTCTTGGATCGCACACCTGACCGTGCTCTCGGCCAGCCCCTTGAAGTCCTGCGGGAAGCGCACTGCCAGCCATCTGACCGCCGTACGGTACGCCCCGTAGGAGTGGACCGCCTTCAGCACTTCCAGAAGCATGCCTGGCCGCTGGAAATGGTCGACGTAAGCGCCCCGCTGCTTCTTCGCTGGCCGCTTGTCACCATCGTCCTCCTCAGAGGGGTCCGCCGCCGCCGCCGACGCCGCAGCGCTCTCTGCCGCCGTCACATCTGACGACACAACCTCGCGAGCCTTGCGAGGCCTGCCTGCGCCTCGCTTCTGCATGCGCGCAAGTTCCTGTGCCCGCTGGTGATCCGCTGCACGCTCTGCAAGCCTGCCAAAGCCGGCCCTCAAAGGAGCCTGTGAATCTGTATTCAAGAACCAGATCGATGTGTGCGCTTGATGGCTCGTTTGTATGCATGTAGGCGTGCGCCTACTGGTCTTCACCGCTGTTTCCACCCAGCCTTTTGTTTGCTCAGCTGCTAGGGTGTTCCCTGCGTAGGCTGAGCCTGGGTCACCCAGGCGCGGGTGTGAAAACAGAGCATCTGAACGAGGTCGGTCTTGGCTCCTGCCTGTGTTGCCAAGCCGCTCAAGTGCCGTCATGCCCCAGAGCACGTGCTGCTGTGGCGAACCTCTGCATAACGAGGCGTAACGAAAACGAGGCATCAATTTTAGCATTTGTTGGCGTGCGCATTGTGGCATCTGTGTGCGCAAAGAACCGGCGAATCTCGGTCGCCTCGGGGTTGAGCCATGTTGACGTCCTGCAGGTTGGTCGCCTGACCGGGCTCACGAAACTCTACATGGTGTGCACCTGGTCGTACATGTACACTTCGCCTGTGTACACGGGCGAACACATGAGGACGTGGCCCAGGGCTCCTCCCCAGGAGTTCCCCTGTGGCATCCTGAGGTGATTCAGGACGTGCTGACGATGTTGCTGCCGCTGAGATCAACAACGAATGCTCGCTTTATGTCGGTGTCGACCGTCTGAGAGGCATCATGCGGTGGGCGGCACCCGTGTCAGAACTTCACCGGACATGTTCCGAGCGTAGGCGCTTGCTGGCATACATCACGAAATGCGTGACATCAGCCACCTGCCGACATCAGTCATACCACGATCTCTTGCTGTCCCGCTGGACCGCAGGTGCACGCAGCTGCGGGAGCTGTACCTCAGCTCGTTGGGCGACAGCCGTGGCTTTCGGCTACCCCCGGAGATCAGCAGGTCAGGTTTGATACTATGTTGACATTGATGCTGGAATATTCCAAGCATACAATCTCACAGCGGGCGTCGACATGAGCTCCACCCTTATACGAATCTCTCAAAGGTCACTTGTAACAAGTGTGGCTTGGTTGAGCAGGCTGCAGCGCCTCGAGGACTTGGATGTGTTTTGCGGCGTCACCAGCATCCCGCACACCATCAGCGCCCTCACCGCGCTCAGCCACCTGTCCGTCGGGCGGGGGCCCATGATGGCGGAGAGGGTGGAACCGGTGAGGAGCCTCTTTGGCACTGATCTTGGCAGTTGATGATGCGCTGCTACTCACATGCAAATAGTGCGCCCACCTCGAGCTGGACGTCAACCTTCTTCTTGAACACACGCAATCGCATCTCCTGCTTGGCCAGCGGCGCGCATCACGTCTTGCACATCTGCTTATGGGCCACCAGAACGCCGTGGTGCCTTCACACACCTTCTCCTCGACACCAAATCAATGTGTCCTTTTGACACCACCCTCCTGCAGGTCATCCTTCCGGCCTCGCTTGCGCAACTCGGCCGCCTGCGGAGCCTGCACCTTTCAGTCCTGACCTGCCCTGGGGTGCTCATCAGCGGCGGCGGCATGACGCAGCTGACGCAGCTCGAGCTGTGCAATCTCACCTCCAAGGCCGAGGCTGACATGGTGGCGGCAGCTTACAGACACCTGGAAGCAGCAGGGCAGCTGGAACTGGCAAGCACCCTGGAAACGCCTGATGGGCTTCCAACGGTGTGGGTTGGTGGCCAGTAACTAGGTCTGGGTTGAGCATATGCTCGCGACTACTGTGCAGCTAGCAGGCAGTTTCGACCGACGGCCTGCCACTGTGATTCACATCACTGCCAAGCCAGGGCTCTTCTGAGATCGAAACAAATGAAATAGAAGGACAAGGTACCCTTCCCCTGTCGCGGGCAGGATACTTGTGTTACATTAAATCCAGATTGATGCCGCATGACAAATCGGCGGGACAGTCCAGGGAACAATCTGTACTGCAGATCAAGTCTCGAGCTCGCAGAGTTCAAAACGACCTACGGCTTGAGCTCTCGTTTAACCATTTCCAGTCAGTTTGGACAGTTCAACATTCAGCGAAGCTCCGAGACTTGAGCAGCACGGATCCGACCACAGACCATTGCATCATGCATTCGACATCCCATATTCGATGTTGCAGCTCTGACTGCAAAGGAAACGGGCTCGCTGAGATGGACCGCGTGCCAGGCTGAGTGCTGCAGCTGCTGAACCCTGCTGCGCGCGCCGGTGCGGTGCTGGACAATGTGCGAGAAGCGGCCGCACTGGCTGCTGTCGCCGCCGCCGCTGACTTGGCACGCATTAATCTCCTGTACTACCTGACGACACTGGAACCGCTGCAAGGGCTTGCAGACCTGCAGGAGGTCACCCAAGGCCATGAATCTCTCACCCTGATCCGGGTGGCTCACACCCTCGAGCAAAGCGTGCGCGCGCACGCGTCGGAGTGGCTGCAGAACGTCGGAGTGGCCGCAGCAGCCAGCATGCGAGCCTACTTCCTCCTGTGTCTGGCAGACAATCTTCTGACGGCCTGCCGCCCGCTCGCCAGCGGCTGCAGCCGGTGCTGGCATGAGCTGCACGCCAACACGCCGCTGCTGCCTGATGGTCTGACGCTGTGCATTTTTAGCGCACTTTCAGGGCTGCGACTTCACACTGGGTCCAGCATGCAGTCAACGTTGCCTCAAAAAGACATCAAGCAGCGCAGCAATAACAACAAGTGCTCATGTCGTGCGCCTGCAGGCGTCACCGGTACAATTGTCCGCGATCTCGTGCTGCCAGCTCTGACTGCTGCCGCTGCTGTGCGTCGCTCCAGCACGTTGTCGGCAGTGATAATCCGCCGCCGCTCCTTATGAGAGTTCGTGGGAGGTCAGTGTGATGGGCAGTGCACGCTCAGCGCGATGCCAACCGTTCTGAGGCATGCGCCAAATGCCAATATATCTGCTGGATTTGTGCGGAGTGGTCAAGCACTCTGCAACGGGGCGCTCTGCAGCGCTAGTGAGATCAGTCCAGCATGTGCAATCTTTTGTGCACGGTCGCATATGAATACTATACCATAGGTGACCGTTTCTCCATCAACTTCGAACGGCCAGCCTGACTTGCATTACCCGCAGCTACTTGGCCGCAACAGCGGCTGCGGCGACACTGGATCCCAGTCTTTGGCGCGCATACTTATGGGTGCTGATACTCTGTACAGGCAGGAAATGCAGGCAGCTGGCAATGTCTGAAGTGAAGACGCATGTGCTTTGCGGCGACGCACACATGCGCTGGACTGAATGGGATGCTGCCAGCACCATGTCTCCCAGGCATAACAAGCTCCCACGTGGGAGCTTGTCCTCTTGCTTGTGGTAACACCGCCTGCTGGCGCAGCACGCGCCTGATGGCAGTCGCGGAATGTTTGCTCATGCAGACTGTGCACCACTCTACAGTGCATGTACATGGATGCCTCGTTTGCACTGGCAACATGCACGTGGTGAATCGGCTCGGCATGGAATGGCCGCCGCCTCGTGAGCCGGCGGCTCTTTTCTGGGACCAAAATGCACGTTCTCCAAACTTACCTGCAGGCTGCGTCCTGCAATAGCAGCCAGCCGAGCTGGCATTGAAGCGGCTTAAATCACCTTGGGTACTGGTCAATTTGACTTCTCAGGCCTGGCTCGCAAAAGTGGTGCGCCCTGCAGGAGCTTCCAGCCGAGGTCTTTTGCATGAGGGGCTTCATCCGCTGACGCGCTGGAGAGTATAACTGTATAACCATTGCTAGTGACGAACCCTTCATAAATCTGCGTGCTGATGGGGTGCGCCCTGCAGGAGCTATCAGCCGATCTCTGCTTGCACCATTGGTCTCGACCTGCTGGACCTGCGCTACCATGCGGCGCTCCTCAAAAAGCGCGGTGCAAAACTAGCGGCAGCCATCTTTGACCTGCGCGGCAGCAACTGCCGCAGGCTGGACCTGCGGATCGGGAGCGCTCCCCACTTCCGCTAAACCCCGGCCCGCTAACGCGGCACGACAGCCCCTCTCATGCGCCCCTGGCCCAATCTGCTTCGGGCGTTCGCTTGACATGTGCTGCAACGACAACACATCCTGCTGTGGCTTTCCAGCATATGGCTATTAGCGGACGTTAACGTTGTGTGAAGCGGGAGATCCATTCGAATGCCATTGACCGATCAGTTGTCACCTGGTGAACGTTGTCCTTCCTCGTTTCAGCCGGTACCACGCACTGCTGACTGTGAGTGTGTAACTCGGTTGCACGCTTGCAGTCAAGACGCACTGGCACCTGTGACATCGATGCCAAAGCTGGAGGCCGTCGTGCTGCCGCTGTTTGAAGCCGGCACCACCTCCGAGCGGCGGACGGCAGCGGCGCGCGCTCTGGCCGCGCTGCGCAAAACAAGAAGGAGCGGCGGCGGTGCCCTGCCTGTGGCGGGTGCCGGCGGGGCTTCAAGGATTCAGAGGCCTGGTCGGGCGCCGGTCCGGACATCGAGTCTGACGCCAGCAACAGCGAGCTGCGCAGCTGGGGGGGGGGGGGGGGGGGGGGGGGTTTTTGGGGGTGGGCCACA
>JAABUL010001294.1_pt1 | contig 48400 bp, 53 predicted proteins | sample 5559151 | NCBI WGS metagenome assembly JAABUL01 (sample SAMN10711876, study PRJNA513368) | rock metagenome | isolation source: Antarctica rocks | place: Antarctica: Victoria Land, Pudding Butte sud
ATGAGAAGCCATCGATTGTTTCCGTGCTGATCAACCCAATGAAGAACATTGCTAATGATTTCGTCTAGCTCCTCAGGGGATGCTCTGAAGAATTTCCTACACCAATTCGGAATCTGATCTTTCGGCAATTTTCGAGCAATCTGAGCAAAACTTTGACGCACGCTTTCTCTACTGTCGCCGTTGACCAAAAGATGGAACTGAAAATCTTCTGGGATCGTTGAGCGAACTCGATTGCTAGCTGGGTCTTGCCGGAGCCACCAAGTCCGTTAAGACGAACACCTTCCGGCGAGTCTCACGAGTTGGCTTGGGAAGAAGGTTTCCCTCAAGGCCATACATTTCCTGGTCGCAAGCTACGAATTTGGGTGCACGCGGTAAGCCTTTCAAACTGAATGACACTTTGTATGGTCCAGTGTCTATTCAGAGAGTTAAACAAAGCGAAAGTTATCAGGCAAACCTTGACGCACATTCTCGTGTTGAGAGTTTGTTTCCACAAAGCTTCATTTGTTTCATCACACTTTCCGAAGCCGCATAACGAGTTGTGGCGGCCATGATCTTGTTCTTCTGTGTTGCATCTTCGAGCCCAATACTCTTAAGCCCATGGGAAACGTTGAAGCGAAGGTATCGATTCCCATCGTCGAGATCTGAGTGTGTTTGATGAAAAGCCTCTGCTGTTTGTTCCGTCTCTGTTGCAATGTCTTTCCAATCTCAAGGAGGCTTGATCCATAGCTAGTCAAGCTTGGAACTCCGGTGCCGATGGACACCAGGCATTTGATGTTTCCTTCAAGCGCTTCGTCGGACCATATACTTTTGGCCTCGTTCCAAAGCTGCGCGGCAGGATCAATGGTCCCTACAGCCTTATCGACGAACTCTTCTTCGAACTGACCGATTGTGATTGGATCAAAAAAGGACGATGCAGCCGATGTAGCTCAAGCTGCCTCCCAAATTCGTGTTTTATTGTACATATCCGATGATCCTCGAGAGGGATACGATGTGAAAAGGACTGTGTCGGCAGTCTCTTTGCTCAGGGCGCATACAAATCTAGAGGTCGTTAGCATCACCAGGATTATAATGATGGACGTAAATTTCGAAGAACTAACACTTTGCACTGCTGCTTCTCGGATCCTTTGAGGAGGGCATTTTCGCCTGCTTGGTCCTTTCGTTTTACGATTTCTCGAATTGACCGTTCCAACTCCTCCATATCGAACCTCCCCTGCACGTTTCCGCTTATTGTGACACGATGCCGCTTCTTTCGAAAAACTCGATCAAACAATGCGACGTAAGCATCGATACATTCATCTATATTCATCTCAAGACGACCCAGCATGATAGCGATCAATCCACCGGTACTCGTTCCTCCAATCATGTTGAAATACTCGCATGGCTTCTGCGGCGCATCCGGGTTGATGGTCTCCATTAGTCGTCTGAGGATTGCGAGTGACGACAGCGCACGCACTCCACCGTCATCAAGGGATAGTAGGCATAAATCTTTACCCGGCATGACGGAAAGTCCTGGTTTTCTTCTCGTCGTACGACCAGCCGGGTAGGAATTTGCAGAGGCCGACTTTGAGAACGAGGGGACAGAAACTACCGACTAGATTGCTGCTATTGTGCGGCTGAATGATATCCATCTAAGGCTGAAGACAGCGGATTTATCCGGATTTAGGTGCCCAGTTGGGTTTGCCCAATCGCAAGTTAGAGTTAGCTGTCGACTCGGCTGAGCATCTTATCAGTGGTGGGCTCAGCCTAATGATCGAGCTTCAGCCTTGATAAAGCATGTGCGAATACCAGTCAAAATACAGCGGTATTGCCTCGTTTCCGTAGGGAAGAGAGGCGGCCCCTACATCCTTTGTACCAGCTGAGCAGCATGAAACCATGCCAAAGCTATTCAGATCAAAGAAAAGAGAAGCTCCGGCGGGTGAGAACTTGGGTCCCGCAGATTCCCCAGGCACGGCAAAGAACACAACAGAATATGAAGGGAAAGAGACCGTGAGTGACACAGAACGGCTTGTTGATTGGAATCCAAACGCGAATCCAGGGCTCGGTGTGAGGGTTCTACATGAACCATCCGACCCCACAGCGACTGTTGTTGAGTAAGAGCTTCCTTCAACTCCACGCTGAAATCTGCTGACGCTGCTGTGCTCCTCATAGCATCGTCTTTGTACATGGCCTGACAGGGGATCCAGCTAGAACATGGTGTCACCAGCAGACAGGAATTCACTGGCCAGCCTCTCTTCTAAGCTGTGATATTCCCAATAGTCGAATACTGTCCTTCGGATATGATGCAGACGTGGTCAATTTCTGGAGTCCAGCCTCTCAAAATCGAGTAGGCAATCATGCGCTGAATTTACTTGGAGGACTCACACGTCTGAGAGAAAAATCGGATACTGTGAGACTATTACCCTATGTGTATATCCCTTTTGCAGTGCTGATTTGTGTACAGGAAGATCGGAAGATTGTCTTTGTCGCGCACAGTCTCGGAGGCCTTGTTACGCAGGACTGCCTGTGGACATCTAGAAACCATCCTGAAAGACACTTGCGACAGGTCAGCTCCTGTACCATAGGCATATCATTCTTAGGTACACCACATCATGGAGCGGATCTTGCAGCGTGGGCCAAATTTGGGACAACAATTGCAAGGATAATCAAATACCCAAATTTCGATATTGTATCTGTTCTTCGACCCGGATCAGAAATGCTTGCCAGAGTTCAAGATGGGTTTCATGGTCTGTTGAGAATGCGTGTAAACGAAGGTTCAGAAATAGCCATTACCTGTTTCTTTGAGGAGCTTCCGCTTCCTGTTGTTGGCAAAGTAAATATGACTACAAGTGCACTACTTTAAAGTTGTGTTAATTATGTTCAGGTCGTTGAAATGGATTCCGCGATCATCCCTGGATATGCAAACTATGGAATACGTGCTAATCACATGGCAAGTGATATCTTTCGTTGCCTATATAATCAAGCTGACAGTTCAGGATATGACCAAATTCGGCAGCAGAGATGATGATGGATATGAGTCAATTCTAGGAGAGTTGAGGAGATGGGTGAAAGGACTGCAACCTACGCATGGTATTGTTCCCATTTTAACTGTACGATCTTGAATTCCAATCAACATACATTTTCTATAGAACCGTGATTGCAGCCTTTATGATTAAAACTTGAAAAGATGTACTATGTCACTGCTACATGAATCAAGTGTATAAACAAGCTTGCTGAAATTAAGAAGTTCTACTTATGAGGAGAAATAATGCTAATCTCATACATGTAGATTCTTTAAAAATGGCGAAACCTCTGTTCTTAGTACCGTTCAACAAAGATGCTATGTTTGTGGATCGCGTTCAGGTTTTCAAGAATATCAACGAGCAAATCAAAGCTCATCATCGTATTTCATTAGCAGGGATCGGTGGTGCTGGGTAAGCTGGTTTCTAAAATGTGTATATAACCTGTTGCTAAAACTTGCTTAGAAAATCACAGATTGCTATTGAATACTGTTATCGATATCGGAATCTTCACCCCAATAAGCATATTGTCTGGGTTCATGCTAGTACAAGACAACGGCTTAAGCAAGCATACAGGGATATAGCAAGAAGACTGGAACTTCCTGGGTGGAATGCCCCTGCAGTTGATACGCTTCTATTGGTCTCTGAATGGTTCAATGACAATGAACAATGGTTGATGGTGTTGGACAACGCTGATGATCTAGATACATTCTTTGCAAAGCCAACATCAACTATCACTGATCTTGAGCAGACAAGGCCTCTTTCACATTATTTACCTCAAAACTCACGGGGTTTGATGTTGATCACCACAAGAGATAAACGTATGAGCGAAAGACTGGCGGGTAGACACGCATCTATCATGGTACCACTCATGACTTCTTCAGAGGCACAGGAACTATTGCGATCTCAATCTGAACAACCTGATACCTGGAATGACAAAGACTCTAGAACGCTCCTTGATGCTTTAGAATATGTACCACTCGCAATCACGCAAGCAGCCGCCTTCCTCAGCCAGAATAACTGTAGTCTCGCAGAGTACCTTGATATGTTCCACACCAATGATTCTGAGGTACAAGACTTATTAAGTGAGGATCTTGGGGACCTCAGAAGGGATTCGGAAAGCCAGAACTCTGTTATCAGAACCTGGAAGCTATCCTTTGATCTTATAAGCAAACAGAAGTCCCGTGCCGCGGAGATGCTATCACTTATGGCGGTCCTAGATCGGCAGGGGATTTCAAAGAATCTTTTAAAAAATGATACCGACCGCAATGTTGATGTAATGACGGCATTAGGAACTTTACAAGCGTTCTCACTTATCAGTGTTGAATACAATGGAGCAAGCTATCAATTGCATCGACTGGTGCAGCTGGCCACTCGAAAATGGCTGGAGATGGAGGGCACGAAAGAAAAGTGGCAAGAACAAGCCTTGCTAAAGGTTGCAGAAAACTTCCCAAGTGGTGTTTTTGAAACCTGGACCGCATGTGAAACTCTCTTGCCTCACGCAGAAACCGTGATTCAATACAGAAATGTAAAGAAGATGCGTTCAGAGCAATATTCCTATCTTTTACAAAAGATAGCTTGCTTTGATATGCTGCAAGGACGATTTGAAATTGCCTGTACAAGAAGTATAGCTGCTTTTGAGATGAGACAGAAAATCTTTGGGTTAGAGCATCCAGACACGCTGACCAGCATGGCCAATCTGGCAGCCACGTACTGGAATCAGGGGCGGTGGGACGAGGCAGAGGAGCTGGAGGTGCAAGTGATGGAGACGAGTCTAAGGGTGCTGAAAGCAGAGCATCCAGACACACTGATCAGCATGATCAATCTGGCAGTCACGTACGGGAATCAGGGGCGGTGGGACGAGGCAGAGGAGCTGCAGATGCAAGTGATGAAGACGAGGATAAGGGTGCTGAAAGCAGAGCATCCAGACACGCTGATCAGCATGGGCAACCTGGCAGTCACGTACGGGAATCAGGGGCGGTGGGACGAGGCAGAGGAGCTGCAGGTGCAAGTGATGGAGACGAGTCTAAGGGTGCTGAAAGCAGAGCATCCAGACACGCTGATCAGCATGGGCAATCTGGCAGCCACGTACCGGAATCAGGGGCGGTGGGACGAGGCAGAGGAGCTGGAGGTGCAAGTGATGAAGACGAGTCTAAGGGTGCTGAAAGCAGAGCATCCAGACACGCTGATCAGCATGGCCAATCTGGCAGTCACGTACGGGAATCAGGGGCGGTGGGACGAGGCAGAGGAGCTGGAGGTGCAAGTGATGGAGACGATGGTAAGGGTGCTGAAAGCAGAGCATCCAGACACGCTGACCAGCATGGGCAACCTAGCATATACCTACAACTCTCAAGGTCGTCACAGCGAAGCAATTGCATTGATGAAAAGAGTCGTTGAATTACGCGCAAAGAGTATGCCAAATCATCCAGATACACTTGATTCAACCAGTCAATTGAGAGAATGGTCAGGCACTTGAGGTCGACCTCTTTGTACCAAGGAATTCTTTTGCATCAACCCTGTCAACAGCAATAGATATGCGACTTGATTGAGGACACCCTGTGCTGAGAAGCGATTGTATTCAGCACATTTTTGCACAATGACTTTGTATGCAAATCAGATAACATTTCAATACAAGTACGGCACAATGAAACAAGATGAATGTATTAATCTCATCTTCGTCTGCTAACCTCACAACACAGCGCTGGCCACAAAAGAGCCTCTCAACATTAAAAGATTGAAGTGTCTGTAATCTGCTGTCTTTTTCACAATGCAGAATTCTCGTTACGATTTCGCTTGAAATATGATTCAAAAAGCTTTGAACTAGACCATAGCGAATGACTGAGATGATAAATTTCATGTCAGCAACAATACTGTTGATGCAGGAAAGCCTCTAGCATCATTACAAAAATGAATCGTCGTTGATGTAGATGAACAAGCCATGCACAAATGACTTCAGCAGTACTATTGAAAATGGGTTGCAAGCTTGAGGGAAGGAAGAATGAGAACTTGTAGTGACAAATTACAAAACCTGGGAACAGATGCTCAGATAGAATCAAGGACATATATACCTTCACCTTGAACAAAGCAGCTATAGATCACCTACAGCGATGTGAGCGTGCCGGTCTGCCCCGCTTGCGTCTAGGCTGCACATGATGGCCCCGGCCTCAAAAGCCCCCAGTAATTCCTGTGTGTTCACAAGCTCGCGTCCAGGGAGCCATGTATCGTTCCAGCGCACCTTGTAGTCATAGCCCCTTTCCGTCCATCTCCTGTCAAGAATCTTTTTGATTTCCCATTCCTCCTCTTCATCCTGTGCTGAACCTCCTTGGCCTGAAGGCTGCTGAGGAGGTAGTGGGATGGCGGTGATAGCACTGGAAGGACCCATGGCCGCTGCTACTCCGTGATCGTCTCTGTGGACGCCTGCTCATGTCGGTGCTGGAGTAGAGCGGTGCTGAGAGAGGTTGAGGGATCAAAAGGTGCAGTGCTAGGTTCAGCGATGCTATCAAAATTCAAGCAACCGTGCGTCTTTGCCCCTTCGAACAGGATCTGTGGAGCTGTGCAGTATCAAGTTCAAACTCAATGCTCATGGCTCTGGTAGAAGCGCTAGATTCGAAAGGAAACCGGCTAAGATAAGATGAAGTGAGCATCTGAGCGCTTCGAAAGACTGACTGATAAATCATCGGTAAATAATATGAGAGAGAGAGGGGAAAACGAAAGATATGAGATGTGTGTGGACTGATATGTACAATGTGAAGATGTGGGAAGAAGAAAAAGGCCGAGTGGAAGTGCGGGTGACTGTTACGAGTGTGTCGGGATTGGATAGGGTTTCCTAGCCAATAAGCCCTAGGGGTTTTGGCCCATGTTAAACCCCAGCCCCGATACTCTATCCTAGCGCTTCCGATACCCGAGCAAACCTGCTTCGCCCCCTTTGTTTTGCCCTACTATAGATACAGCTCGGAACCCTCTTTGGTTCCTTCTGTATTCTTAATATTCTAGTTATAGCTACCTCTATTGATCAAACATTCTATCCAGCTACGCACTACCTCGCTGCAGTGTGGTTAGATTCTAGGCACGGTCCCAACATTATATTAAGAATCCGTTTACCACACGATACCGGTTCCATTACCCATTCAAGATACTCGTCTAGGCAGAACGAGTCTAAAGAAATCCGTTTACCTGGTGGTCGACGCAACCGAAAGACAGAACAACACCAGGGGGTCAATAGAATCAACGGCGAGGCTGTTTGAATTGCTAGAGGATCTACCGCTCATTAAGTAGGCACAGTTCACCCGATTAATAGGATCGACGATAAAGAACCTTCGTGGATTGCTTGAGAATCAACCCATTCTCGTGGAGCAGACGAGTGAAAACAACCTGTTCAACCCCCCCCCCCCCCAAGCTCGTGGATCAGTCGAGTCAAAACAATCTGTGCCATCAAATTCGGTCCGGCTCGATCCGGATCAAGGTCAATCTAGTGAGCCTGCTACAAAGGCGCTGTCAATGCGATGACCTACCTACCCACATCGCCCTACCTACCAGTGGACCGGTCTACCTCACGTCCACGTGCAACTAGTGAGCCTGCTTCAAGGGCAAGCCGATAGCCGACCTCTTCGATGAGCAAGTCGACTAGTGAGCCTGCTTCAATGGCCACCCTATCCCACATAGTGAGCCTGCTACAATAGGCATTTGGCGGGTTGGTTTGGATCAATAGGAAGGTTGATAGGAAGGCAGGCATCAAGGCCCTACGTCAGTGCTATGAACTACACTACAAGTCATAGGGACATGACTTTTAAAGAGAAGGAGGTAATGTTACGAGTGTGTCGGGATTGGATAGGGTTTCCTAGCCAATAAGCCCTAGGGGTTTTGGCCCATGTTAAACCCCAGCCCCGATACTCTATCCTAGCGCTTCCGATACCCGAGCAAACCTGCTTCGCCCCCTTTGTTTTGCCCTACTATAGATACAGCTCGGAACCCTCTTTGGTTCCTTCTGTATTCTTAATATTCTAGTTATAGCTACCTCTATTGATCAAACATTCTATCCAGCTACGCACTACCTCGCTGCAGTGTGGTTAGATTCTAGGCACGGTCCCAACAGTGACAAAGATCAAACAAACGTCGTCTAGAAAAACAAAGCGCAGAATGTCCCCCTTAGGGAGGAAGAAGAAGAAGAAGAGGGGAGAGGGGAGGAGGGAGAACACGCCAACGTTCACCTAGTAACTATCCCCTTTTCCCAGATTACTGTCGGAAAGAAGAAGAAAAGAAGAGAAACAAAATTACGCGTTTTGTAATCTGAAAAATGATTGCTCGGATCCGATAGTCTACGCTTTGTTCTAATTCGGGAACCATTCTCACGTCGTCTCCTTGATCAAAGACAAGCAAGCGGGCACCGAAAAACTTTCATCTCTCGTGCCATTGAGCAAAGGTTATAAATTTGCGCATCTGTTGCTATATACTATTCAATAATAATCTTTTCTATCCACTCCGTCTATATCTTTGATGATATCTATTGGGCCCACCTTTTTTCGCCCCCTGGACTCTTTATCCCCCGGACACCCGAAACCCACCACGCGCTGCGACGGCGAAGGAAACAGATTGCCATCTTCGCCATTCTTAGCTTGGCCTTCAACCCATAATTTAGTCCCTGGCGGATTCCCCTTCAGTTTGGAAAGTTGATTGTCTGCTACCACTCTCAGGATGGGTCTTGAGAGACTGCCCGTAGGTTCTGTCATCCTCGTTTGCATTCCCTCTTTCACGCCATACCGCGTCTATCAATCACTTCCTTTCAACGGTCGACCTTTATATATATCCCTAACCAACCTTCACCGACCAAGCTCTGGTAAGAGATAGTACCGTAAGCATGCCATTTGCGAGAGACGCGAGGAGATGGCCAAAACGAGGAGCAGCCGCTGCCTGGTGCCACTGGTTCGATGGCGATGATCCAGAACATGCAGTGACATATATTTAGTAGTTATGCCAACCCACGATTAAAGGGTGGAAGTGAAGATCCTCGAATCCGCCTGCATGGAGATTTAGGCTTTGTGTAAGAAGCTCTTCCCAGCACAGTTCTTCTGAATGTGCCACATTTCCTTTGCCGACCTTGATCTGAATTATTGCAAGTGGGAAAGAGATGGATGTCCAGAGAAAGAGGTCCTGGAATGCGTCGCCACCACTACTGTGCGACAGCACGCTGTCTGAGGTGTATAGTAGTCCGGCAAGAGAGTACAGTCGAGCTTTCACGACTCGAAACTTGCACGCCATAATGTTGTTGATCTTTTCAAGCTCTCTGAAATCCCCCGAATCGATCTCTGGTTTTAGATCTTGTACCCTGTTGCGAAGCTCGTCCGTCCTTCTTGAAGCTTCTATTTTTTGAGCTTCTCATCAGCTCCGCTATCTTAGGTCCGAGTTTGTCTGTTACTCGCGCTGAATCTTTAAAGCTTTTTGAGCCGATTCAAGCTTTTCCTTTTGTGTCTTAACGAATCATGTTCTCTATTGATTCTTCAGAACGTTTCCCCGAACCCGCTTTCACGTCTCTACATCTTAAGCTGGGCCAACCCTTCCCCCTTCTGCTTCTTCAACGAATCATGTTCTCCTTTGATTCTTCAGAACGTTTTCCCGAATCCCTCTTTCAAGTCCCTGCATTGGTCACGAGACTGGCGAAGGAGCATTGCTGTATCGCTATCGTCACCAGGAGCTCTATCAACGGATGAGGCTCGAACACCCAAATCATGGTCGGCACGGCGAGTTGGCGGAGCTGGTGATCGATTTCCAAGTGCTTCGCTGACTCAACTATCGGTCGAAGCATTATCTGGATTGCTAGCTGCTTGGGGTCCTAAACTCCCTCAAGCGCGTAGGAAGTTCCAGTGTCTGGAGGAACAACCAGCAAATTCTCTCCTTTATTAAAGCCGAGCTTTGCCTTCGATACGGTATATGGCAATGCCGTGAACAACTGCTTCGGTAGTACAGTCTGGTCCCAGCTCTTTGACCAAAGCCTTAGTCGATTTGAAACCACGGATAGTGAGCAATTCTTTATATAGTATTCAGTGGGCCGGAGATCGTGAAACTCTGAGCATGATCCGCAGCCTTGCACCGTAGTTGGCTATATATATCAATACAGGGCAGATTTCCCCCCCTCCACCTCCTCTTTTACCTTCTCCTCCAGCTCCTTCTTCTGCTCTTCCATCTCACCCTAGTTGCTCGATGACTTGGATTCCAGCGGACACATTATTTAGGATTTACCCCAAGATGTGATCGCACCCACGTGCACAGTTTCCATCACATTAACCGTGACAGGACACACTTTTTGTGGACCGTCCAATCTAAGACAAATGAGTGTAATGCACACAAAGTCGTTGAACTGACGAGCCGTAGCGTGGTGAATTTTATCGTCCGCTAGACAGAAGTTGAGTTGTCCAGTAAGGTACCTCGTTCCGAGCTAATCCACCTTTCAATAAGTGCGCTTCCTGTTTGAAAAGTAAAACCAGAAGAAATTTGGGCAAAATGTTCTTATTCCTCTTCTTAGTAGTTGTTCACTGCCTGGTGCTGTTTGGCCGACTTGGGCCTCGACACACTCTGACGTCGCTAGTAGTCGATGTACTCTTCTCAGGCTTGAAAGAATTCTTGAGATTGATCAAGCTAAATTCACACAACCTTGCCGGTTATTCCCAGCTTGGCGAGCCAACCCTCGGCTCATCAACTTATCTCATCCACATGGCTTGGTCCGTGGTCTGACAGGTTCCCCGAAGTAACCCGATGGCCACTGCATCCTAAGGAGCTTTTCAAGAGCCTTACTGGGACCTTGTATGCTTGAGTCGCCATATAACGAATGATCGGTTCGATATCGTAATGGCATTCGACGCAATATTGGCAACATCTCTGTAGAAATGAAAGGAATAGAAAGCCGCTGAATCGATGGCAGAATGAACACTCTGCCTTCACTATCACTCTCACGCAGAACAAGATCTCTTAAAAGAGCGTATTGGCAGAATCTCTGAGACCGCTGTTATCTCTCAACGTAAATGAGTCGTCAAGATCGACGAACGGAAATCCTGATAGGACCTCTGAAGCCGTCGTCACTTTTCGCACGTACTTTGACATGCTATGAATCTGTGCTTGAGCATCGTAGTTCACCATCTTTAGGAAGCTGCATATTGACACTAGCAAGTTTCGAGTATTGGATGATGAGCCGCGTGAAGCTGTTGTCAGGTTACTGTGTCAAGTGTAGGACTTCCTGGGCATCTGAAGTGGACAAGGCCGTGATTGCTTGACCCCTGGGTTTCAGGGGTGAGCCGGTCCGTTTGATGGTGCAACAAAAACCTGCAGAATCTCCGGAGCGGAATGTACTTGTCTCAAGCTGGATGAGTTCTCTAGGTTGGTGAAAGAGGGTACCGGCAGAATCCCTGGAGCCGCTGTCACTGTTCGCACGTACTCTGATAAGGTATAAATTAGTGCTTGAGCATCGTGCTTCTCCATTTGCAGTTTTCAGGTCCGAATAATCGCGTTTCAACACGATCATACCGAGTGCCTCGATGGGTAGCTTGTCGAATGGCATTAGAGACGTCTAAAGCTGTGGGTTGGGAACAGGAGGTCCAAAAACACTGCAGATATACATACAGAGTGAGCGATATCCTTATCAATAAGAAACTGGTTCGAATTCCACTGGGATGGTCGGAGCCAACGTAGCAAGGTATGATACATGTAGCGTGAATACACCAAGGAATCGGTGGTTTGTTGTTTCGAAAACCATCACGTCGAGATTATATAGCGGCCCACTGCCACCACCGTAAACATTGTCTCTTTGTCCACTCGCCAAATCCCACCCGCCTGAGCTCTCTTCCTTAGTCAAGGCTCTCAAGCATTACATTGTATCTCTGATAGAAGGCAAACGAGCCGTGCGCCTCTCGTTTCGACACAATACCCGGATGTGGCTCTGCGATCGATACCATTCCGGTGCCTAGTGATACCAATCCGGCGCTTGTGACCTTCTGATGACGCTCGATTTGAAGTTAGGAAGTGATGTTGCTGCGCGAGAAAGCCAGAGAAGACAGGAGCGCTGAGCGGGAAGTGACTTTCATCGGCCGTGGTGTAAGTGTTCATGACATCTGATTATTTACCAAGTTTCTCATTACACTGTGCTTAAACCGGCAAACAAGCTCACGCTCGTCATCCACGGCTTCAATGCTCTGTCTTTTGGGGTCTTCTCCGGACACAAGTCAGATCATGAGCGGTTCGTCAGCCGAATCTGTCGCCGCCGGCGGACATCGCTCATGGATCTGAATTCCGTGTTCTGGACTTCATAACGTCTTTCATCGTCCCCGTGACCCAAACAATAGACTGAGCGTAGCTTGACCGATAGGCTTCCGGCTGTCTTTCCGCCGTGATTTATGATGCCAACGAAATAACTTCTGTGTGACTAGCAACAGAAAGTAAGAATCTTCGGAGAGTCGTAACTTTCTTCGCTCTCCTACATCACCAGCCAGCGAAGAGATCTACTGTGTGACGGAGTGTGGCTGTGGGAATTTCTTGGTGTAAGAATCGGTGTTCAGATCTACTACTGAACACTCTTTCGAACGTTTACGACAAGTGGTCCAGTCTTGGGCCGCCTCACCCTCGTGATGGATGGAGAAGAACACTGAGCGAGCTATGACTTTCTTCAATTCCTGTGGTCAAGCAAATTCTGGAGCGGCTTTAAGTAATCAGCTAAAGAAGGGCAAGATCCCTGAGCGGGCAGTGATTTTCATGACTGCGCTGATGACGTTGGCGAGGTTAAGGTACGTCGCGGCTCCGCGTAATGATGAGAGGTCAAGCCCGTCCCAGATATAGTAGATTGGCCGTTCCTTAGGTCAATCACAGTATTGTCTCGTAATTGTGCCTGTCTTGCGGCAGTAGAAGCGGATTTCTTGGCTCTTACTGCGGCAAACTTCTCTTCAGCTCCTCGATTTCGCGCTGTTATCACAGATAAGGAATTCAGATACCCAGCTCGATGGAGTTTGGGACGTTACGACTATGGATTCCGTAATTGCATCACGACCAAGCCGCAATATGAGGAAGTTGAGTATGTGTCAAACTTAATGCCCGATTTGTATACTGGCATGGTCCTTGGAGAGCATTCTCTCCAGCTTGGGATGTTCCGGCCTTTTGACGTGCTATTCTTGTCTTTGGGAGCCTCACCAATAGTAAGTTTTCGGGTCCACATCTTCATATTCCTCCTTCCACTCGTATTCGATAGCTTCACGCTCTTCGCGAGTGCCGGCGTTGTACGATTCATAGTCGTACTTCCGAGGCTCACTCCAGCCGTGTTCATGGGATCGCTGGTTTGCTGCCTCGTCCTTGATCGTTACATTTGTAATAATCTGGGCCATCCTAGTCAAGACCGCTTTATTCACTTCCGCTACTCGATTCAGCGACGCTCACGGGATCGCTGGTTCACAGCCTCACTCCTCAATAGTGAAATCGGCCATATAGTCTATGACTTGAGTCAAGACGCCGTTATCATGGAGGCATGTTTTGGAACTATCATAGCGTCGATAGTTTGTGAACCTGCTCCATCAGGCAGGGCAGCGCCATACGGCAAGACAACGCAGGATCCGCTTGGGTATCATCCGCCCTATATACCAGACAACCATGGCAAGTGAGCTGACAAACATGCAGACTCCAGTATATATAACCACGCCTTTGTACCTGCCGATAGCGTATTGTCGTGCGGTAGCAGCTTGCGTTATTAGAAGAGAACTGATCGGTCCTGCAAGCACATTCCCTACGCCCTTTAGGAATGCAAAAACACCGAACGTGGTCAAGGCAATAGTTGGGTCATCATCGTCCAGAAAGGTTCCTATCCTGGCCCACAAGACGACGTATCCTCCGCCGAAAAAGCCGTATAGAAGCGATAATATGATCAAGGGAGGAAGAGAGTGAGCCAGACCCCAAAGCGTAAGTGTGGCGAGGGCGGAGATGAGGGGCGAACCGAAGAGCTGACCTTGTATGGGGATTCGACTGTCAGAGAATATGGTCTTCGTCCCTGGACGCGCCTTTTTCCTTGTCGAATGTAGAATCTCGGTGGGATCTTGAAAGACGACTGCGTGCAGGTAGGTCTCGCAGCTCGATTGTGTCTGTGGCAGTGAACATTGGTGCGTGTGCTTTTCATAAGCCACTTCAGCTGTTTCCATACAGAGACACCACCTGGTCTTCGTACTACTGTTCAAGTTCGTGCCAGCTTCTTCAATCCCGGGTCCTTCGACTTTGGCTGCTAGACCTTTCATGCTGGTCTTGGTCTACTTCCCTTGTTGTCTGAGCAAAGGAGTCCGGGGACTATTGCACTTGGAACGGCGTATCGTTCACCGACACCCGAACCAATCGTTCGCCAATGCCAGTTCCGATCTTACATGATGTAGGTTTCTTCAACAGCTGATTAGGTTTATTTCTTCAAGCTCCCCACTTCCATGGACTATTTCCGTCAAACCCTGTGATGAGTTGTTTGTTCCTCGTCTATGATCGACCCACATCTGGTCCCTTCAGTACCTTCGAGTACTTCATGGGGAGTGTTGCGAGAAGAAGCTTTCGGTGAGTCATTGCCAGTAATCATACGTCGAGCTGCATGCAAAGAATCTCTTGGTACCGGCTGACTATGACGTCAGCCCTTCTTCCGAAATTTCCAGACTTATGATGATACTGACCTATATATATAATAGTATAGGTGGTACCGTTCTTCGTTGCGTCCTGTGGAATTTGCTCTTGATATAAAGCTCTCTGAAACTCCAGATATGGGTGCACCTTTCCGACCGGCAAACAATGTTTGTGCACTATGTCACGAACCTCCAAAGCCAGGACCTCGAAGGGACAGTGTGATTGACTTCCTCAAGCCAAGCACTGTGGTGCGAATACAGTCTTGTGCCGGCTGATAATGACATCCAGCATGTTTGAAGCTGACGGACCATCGACTGTCTATATTTATAGGTGATAAAATATTATATTTGTGTGCTTAGGAAAGAGCTCCAAGGCCAGTCGTTGGCAGAATTCAAGATAGCTACCAAAGCCAGAAGCTTTAAGAGGTAGAGTTGATGACTTGGCCCAGAGCCTCTTTGATCACCAGTAATGCTTGGTCAAGATTGTATGGTAAAGAAAGACATCCTTGAGCAAAGTGATAAGGATGTCCTCATCATCCTCATCATCGAAGACCTTTGACTGTGTTTGATGATATATAAACTGGCTGATGAAATATATGAGAGAGATGATGGAGGAAGAAAGAGGAAGGTCTGAGTTCGAGCGGTTTAAATATCTACGAATGACCCTGGGGTGAAGCTATTCACGGATATCCTGCAGTGTCGCACTCTATTCTCTCGGCAGATCGACCTATTAAGGCAATGTGACGGCCGTACCCCGCATCTTCACTAAGTACTACGAGTGGATGTGTCGGTGTAAGAGTCAGATTTCAGAGTCATGGAAGATGTTGATGCTGAATGAATTGCTGTTATGGCCGAGGTATGGCCGACGATCACGTGCGTGCAGTCTCGGGCCTGCCCCTTGGTTGTGGGGGTTCATGGCCTAGGACAGGAAAGATCTCGATTGAAGGGAGGAACAGCTTCCAAGAGGACCTATGGATGATCTCACGAGATGTTCCACCAGGACTGTGTGTGTGGCTTTACCTGTGGTTCATCGGATCTGTGGTTTGAAGTCTAGGGGGGCCATCCCTTGGTGCCCCCGCAGACATAAATCTAGTTGGCGGAAGCAAAACCGATGGCCAGAGTCCGAATGACAAAATCAGAGCTGCTACTGCCAGCTGTTATATGCCAACTTAGTAGTACTCTCAACCTGTATTCAAAGCTCCTCCAGCCCACATAGTTCCCAACATCAAGTGGCCCTGGAACCATCAAAGCACCCTCCGACTGTGCCATGGACAGCCCGAACCGCACACCGCAGCTGCTTCTGCCAGCTGGTATACTATTCTTAGACACCTGTCTTCAGACCCCAATCAAGCAACCCCGGCCAACCTTGGATTTCCGTATCGAGGGAGCCCAGGACTCGCATTAAAACTTTCCAAGCTCCCTCGAAAACGGGTCATGAGAGAGTAAATTTGAACGCCTAGTGGCCGACTATTGATTTTCCGCGTCATTCTACGCCTACCCACATGTACTTGAGGGCCCTGCCATGCCTACCAAGCACTCTCGACCGAACTTGCCCTCCATCATCAGAAACCCCTCGAAGACCGCTCCAAGATGTCAAGAACTCCCTCATATCGGACAGAAGAGGTCACTTAAGCCCGAATGGATACCTCAATCTTCTACTAGCCCTCCATCGGACACTATCTTAATACTACTCCTGCCAATCTATATATCCAGGCCCTAAAGCACCCTCAGCCGACCCTCTAAGCCAGCAGAAGCCCCAGCAATCGCTTCTAACGTTCAAGAGGCCCTTGCAACCGGATCACAGGGAAAGATCTGAGCCTGAAACAAAGCCTCAAACATCTACCGTCTAACTGACATTCTTCGACCCACATCGGTCCCACCCGCTTCTCCATCTAGGCCCTCCTAAGATAATCCTACTGCCACTCGTCTATTGAGCCCCGACATCCGGCTCCCATCAAACATGCCGGACAATCGATCGGCAAATCGTCCTGGCCACGATCAGACAGAGCGAACTTGAATTTCCGCTACTCGAGCCGAGGGTCTATTCTTCCGCTACTCTACGAGGGACACCCTCCTGCGAGAATTGATTCGTTCGTTTCTTCTCGTCCAACACGAACAAAACGCTCTTTACCTGCTCTCGAAGAGTAGGAGGAGTTTTTACCCTTTGGACAAGGCAGACCCGGAGAGCAGCGGCTGGGAGATGATTCGACGCCTTTAATGAGCTAAAAAGGCCGTAGGCAAACGCAGAAAATCCCGAAAATCCCGAAACCGCCTAAACCCTCGGAATACTCCCTCCGGATTCCGAGCGACTTAAGACTCTGGGTTGGATGCGTGGGCGACGACGCTCCCTGGCTGAATGCTGGCTAACAACATTTAGACAGCCGAGTGCCATACGCCATATCTTCACATCCCCTGCTGCCTCACGGACAGCCTACGCTCAAGCTTCTGAATCAGACTCAGAGTTCAGGACGAAGAGTCTCAGAGCTAGAGGCTGACTTACGTATGAGGGATTTAAAGCATGGCTACAGTAAGAGACAGGCGGGAAAAGGAGAGGATGCTGAAGAATCGATATTTGGTGGTATTGGGAGCTATTTGAATGTTAAAAACAGGCAGCATTAGGGAACGCTAGATGACACCATCAATCCAGAGCCTTAAGCTACTCGCACCGAATACTATAGCTACAGAAAAGTAGCAATACAGAACCTCCTCCACCAACCCTGCACAATCACACCCTCCCACCCGAAAACAACACCACTGCACCCCAACCTATGTAAATCACCTGCTCTCCAACCCAAACCAAAACCCCCCACCTCCACTAAAACCCTCACGTACACACACCCAAGCACATCTAGCTACTGCACAAACTCCCACAACCAAGAAATATCCAACCGCCCCATTTTTTTCTTAAATCAATTCCAGCTCGAGCAACAAAGCCCGCCCCCGTGGAACTTGTGTTTGTTTCGTACAGTAGGTTGGCAAGCAGCGCGGCGTACATACAGTACATATCACTTTAGAGATGGTTCTACATACATATGTAAAAGGAAACCTGCGATGTACTTTCAACAAAGATTTTTAAAAAGTCCGCTGGCTTTTTTGAAAGAATGCAAACCGGATTCGTAACTTCCTATGAAAGAAAAAGCTAATTATCTGATAAAACAAAACCTAGGCTATGCAATCCGCAGGAAACGAGTTGTTTGCTTGCAAGCGGCATTTGAGACGGATGATACCGTTTGTGCTAGAATATCAATCCCAACTCGCCTGCTCTCCCCCCGGGCCCAAAAATCCCCGCCATCCCCTCCAAAGTCCCTCACTTCCCCACCCCCCTCCTCACATCCAACGCCCTCGGCACCACCTCCTTCTCCTTCCCCTTCTTCTCCCCCCTCCCCCCCCCATCCCCCACCCCCACACTCCCCTCCCCCACACTCCCCCCCTCACTCATCACAAGCGCCCACCCCCTCCCCACCAACCCCTGCTCCCTCAGCCTCTGCTCGCGCCTTGCAAACTCCGCCGCAAACGCCGCGTTCGTCGGCAAGGCGCTCATCTCGGAGCCTGCCACCGACGAGGAGGCGCCTGGGATCGGCGAGGCTGCGAGCGAGGACCCGGAGAGGAAAAAGGTGCCGTCGCCGCGGGCGGTGGCGTCGAGTTGCTCTGGGGATAGGCTGTGGACGTAGGTGGCCAGGGCGAGTTCGGAGGCGGTGGAGGGGAGCCGGTGGGTGAGGCCGGTGGAGCCGGTGCCGGCGGGGGCGGAGATGGAGGGGAGGGTGGGGGGGCGGTTGGGGTTGCGGAGCGGGGGGGTTGGGGGGCGGGATTTGGGGTGGGTTGGGTTGGTGGGGAGGGGGTTTGGACGGGGTTGCGGTTTCTTTTGGCGGGGTTGTGGTGGGGTTGGACGAGATAGAGGCGGACTCGGGCGAGAGCGAGGGGGAGTTGGAGGACGGCGCGGCTCGGAGGGTTGAAGGGTGGTTTTGATGGGGTTTGAGGGCGTGTGGATTAGAATTGGGGTGGCGAGTGGGCGTTGGTCGAGGTATGAGAATGGGGATGTAGCTGGGATGGCTGCTGATGATGTGTCCGGTGGATCTTGCGTTGGGGAGGGACTCCGGACGAAGCGCCAGATCCAGTATGTTGCATAGACCGTTATGGAGAAGAGGGCTAGAAGGAGAACAAGTGTGACGATAAATCCTGACATGGGGACTGTGCCGGACCGGCGATAGATGGACGGCATTTGGTGCTTAAGCACTGCGTGCGTTGAGATGGTGTTTTGTCGTTACCCACACGAAACCGATGGAGGCGATGGACTCTGGTCTTGTTGACGGTCTTGAGATACGTGTAAGAGGTTCGAAAAACCATGATGAGAGTAACTTGGGGGAGTCACGAGGCATAATCAGTGGACTACCGTGAATATTCAGTAGCATTCAGAACCAGGCACTGCGATGAATGACGCTGTAAAGTCACATGAATACCTGTAAGGGAATCATATAAGATGAACAAGCGGTGAGATGTGAAGTTAGATCACAGGAGATGATCGGCGATAATATAGGAAGCAATGGAAAGGTGAAATTCTGAGTTACCCATCTAGCGAAGACCTGGATTGGTGAAGGTGCAGTATGTACAATGAAGTTCGTGGACAGCGTATTGAATGTATGCGGAAAGGACTTTCGATAATACATCAGGAGTCAGAAACATTAAACACCCTTTCAATCCTTCGCAATTATTGCAACTACCGTGAGCCTCAGTAGTACTGTGAAAACGTACCTACCTAGCTATCTGCAAAAACTAGGCCAAATAAGGGTATCATGCTGACTCGGTCGCTTCCTTAGGAACTCCTAGTCGATCTTTGTCCAGCAGCCCGCTGCTGCCACTTGACGAATGCAATTTAGCCTCAGGCATTTCCGCACTGGAGGCTTGTTCTGATGACCTTGCTTCCGATTTCTTCTTCAGCTCCTTCTCCAAAGTCATGGATAGTCGCTCAAGAATCCACTCGGCCTCTTCCAATTCTCCCATCAACGGACTTCGATTGCCCAACCAACTCCATTGCCGGGCTTCTTTATCCTTGCCGTCACTTTGTCCCTGCTGAGTATCTGGTCCATTATCATCGCCCCGTAGAACCTTGACCGGTGCTTTCCGATGAGAAGCATCCGAGTTCTCGTCTTCTCCGATCAATTTGAGAAACCAAGCCCATTCTTCATAGCTATACCTTCGCGGTGGTGACTCGTTGAGATGTTGCAACACATTCCGAAACTCTTTGATGAGCAAATAATGATACTCATGGATGTCCTCTCCAAGCTTGTCTCCTCGGTCCTTGGCAGCCTCGGCTTCATTAAGTTCCGTCTGCTCAATGTCACCGGCCATCCGATCGGTGGCAGCAATCTGGGCGCCACGATTCTGTTTCTCGGTATCGTCCCCACCCTTTTCAGCCAGAACGCCAGATGGCTCATTCATGAATGGCACGCGAGCCTTATCTTGGGTGAACTTGGATACTCCCTTCCTAAGCCGCTCTTTGGTACTTCGCTCCCCTGGTAGTACTGTTATATCACCGAGGTAGAGCGTAAGATCACGAACGCTTTTCACGACGGTATCACCCATGTTGCTGATCACAATGGTCAAGGTAGGGACTGCAAGTAGTGACCAGAATACGAAAAACACCTTGCCTGCATTGCTGTACGGCCTGAGATCACCATACCCGATAGTCAATAGCGTCGTGTAGGCAAAGTAGAGTGCCTCGAAATATTCCCAGCCTTGATGACGCTCCGCCCTCCAAAATACGACGGCACCGATAAACCAAAGAGTAAACCACGCACCTCCGGAGATGAGTAGCGCATTCCACTTCTGTCTCCTAGAGGCTTGATCCTGGATTTTCCGCATAAGGTGAAACTCTTTCTTCCGCCTCTCGCGTTCGGACATGCCCGCCTCAATAAAGTCTTCTCTGCCAGAAAGAGGTATAAGACTTTTAGCACCGTCTTTCCCTTCCTTCCGGTACAGCTCTTGGAGTAGCTTTTCTCTTTTCTTCTCAACCATCCGTATCCCGAGTTTCTTCTTCCCACGCTCTAGTACAAGCGAGCGAATAGACCCTATAACGAGACCCAAGATGACAATACCACCGACGGCGTAGGGAAACAGCAAACTTCTTCCAAGATGCGTTCCAGGTGTGTAGTCTCCAATACCTATAGTAAGCAGCGTGAAGTTGGCAAAGTAAACTCCGTCCAAGAATTTCCATCCTTCTATTTTGGCATACACAGCACCACCTCCAACCATGTACACCATAAAACTAATGGTTTGCAACATCAAAGTCCGCTGGCTCGTCGTGAGCTTGAACTCCATGGGGTATTCGCCTCTTAACCCTCCATAAACTGTAAACATCATGAGGGTTGCAATAATAAAATATAGGGCAGCGGCTATAATGGCATAATAAAAGGCTTGGGTCAAGGCACGGTTCTCCCCAGGCGCGAGCTTCAAGCTGTACGTGGAAGTGACAATAAGTGCAATGAGGAGGAAGGACGCAATGTACCACCCGATTATGGTGATGGATTGGGCAACCTTGAATGAAAGGCGGCGCGCCATATTGAGGAGGAGGGCCATGTTGGCCGCTAGGGCCAGTATGAGGGATACAGCGTTGACAGCGACGAGCCAATGCGGATCCTTCACATTCGTACCCCTCTCCCCTTCGTTCCCACCAGGTGGTATCACTACCCTCCAATTGACTACTAAAGCACACACTGAAAAGGCACTGGCAATAGGCCCGAATGTGCCTGCGAAAAGAGGAAAGGCTGTAGAAGCAAACCACCACCGACTGTGCCAGCAATTAGCATGCATGTAGTTCTGAGTAGGCGGAGATGAGCACGCACCTCGGATTCAAGAACGTCTGCTCGTCCTCATTCTCCGCCTCATTCTCCTCGTCCTTGTCTTCTTCTATTCGGTCTGCGACCTTGCTGATTGGGTCATCAAGCCCTGGGTCGTTCATTTCGTGAATGTGTAATGCTAACTTGGTGTCAAGGCAGGAGTGCGCGTTGGAGAGATAGGATCAACTTCCTAGATCCAACAATGTAGGGAGAAGGAAGAGTGACAGTGGGCGTGTTATTCTGATCCATTGCGGAAGATCCCGTTCAGTAAAGGTAAAGGTAGCAGATGATCTGAACTTACAGCAGGGGCAAAGCAGGATTCGAGTTTGGCTAGCCGTCCCTCGAACTAAGCAACAACGAGTCTCGCTTAGTCCTAGCCAGCTTACAGTAAAATGCACCTTTCTATAATTTCTTATGCAAAGTATAGTAGTACGGATGTCTTTACATTAAGAGAGACGTATCAGACTTGTTATCATGGTTGATTTTAAGAGATACTGAGAATGTGACGTGTGTAAAGACAATTAAGATGATTCTGAGAAGAGGGCATTTGAGCCGGCCAGCACTAGGTAAGTGAGAGTCTTCTTTGAGAGGAACATATAATGTTAAACTGTCGGCATTCTATTGAGACACGCAGAAACATCGGCAGTCAAAGTACCGTGGTAAGGCAGAGATCTGATAGGTCAAATCCCACTATAAACATTGCTCAATCGGATGCTTCTACACCATTTCTCGAAGAACACTACGAGACAAGCTTGAGGAATACTCCCACGCTCAGCGCAACATATGTGGAACATCCTATCTAGCCGCCATAATACATTGATCCTCTTGTGAAAATAAAAAGAGTCTCCAACTCGTAACTCAACTACAATAGAATTGAAGTAAGGGGGTATGTAAACAGGAATGGAAACATAAGGGGGTATGAGCGCAGCGCCAAATACAGAGCAGAACACCCGACACTCCTCTTTTTCCGTTCGCTTCTTGCCCTTATCCTTGATATCACGACCATCTTTCTTTCAGAATGGGTCCAAGCCTCTCCGTAATCACCCTCGCCACCTCTTCATCGTGTGCTCACCGACTCCTCTTCCCGCCCGCGCATCCCTCCCATTCAGCCGACTAGTCCTCCACCCCTCATACCATACCTCCCGACTAGCCTCCCTCAACTCTCCTCTCCATTCGTTGAAAACTGTCTCCTTTAGTCTGAGGAAATCGCAGTGCTCGGCGTTGTATGGGTCCGCAAAACCCCAGGGAAAATTTCTGCCAAGGACGTCTGGCTCGTATATATCCGGCGAAATGACGGAGAGTGGAAGGAAAGGGGTTTCAGTTGCGGAACGTGGTTCCAAAGAGGATGTTGTGGGGCCCAGGGAGCCGGCTGCTTTTACAGTTGGCTTGGCAAGGTCAAAGTCGGTGGCGGAGAATTGGCTGGTATTAGTAGACGAAGGCGACTCCAATTGAGAGGTGTTCGATAAATTTGCATCGGACAGTTTCCGCGACACGCCTGGACGTTCTTGGTATGCAGCCGCGATATCTTCGTCTTGCTCGTTCAGTTGGTGGGGATCAGATGAGCTGTCTGCTTCGCCATCGTCTAGCCCCAGCGCCTCTAGGGTGTCCAGACCTGCTTTCTTGAACGACGCCCATACCGTACGTTTCAGATGCGCCATGTGGGCTGAGGTAATGGTATCTGCTTTAGAGATCACGGGTACGACGGTTGTCTTACCCTGCAGTGCCCGCAGGACCTGGAGGTCGAGGTTTTCATCCAGGCCATCCAGAGCAAGTGAGGAACGGGTGTCAAGAAAAGAGTTTCCATTCTTGATAGCACCCTTTGATGTGTTTAGTTTCTTTGCGCCAGCAATGTTCGCGTCTAGTCGTACTGGGTCGAGGACGAGGAACACACAGTGGATGTGGGTATCACGAACCCCAGGGGCACGGACAACTTTGTTCTCCTCCGCAAATGTGTCTTCAAATTTGCTCTCGAGGAATGATGACATTTCCCGAAGCTGTAAATCAACGATGTTGGTCTCCAGACCTTGAGAATCCCAAAGGGTCAACCCGATTCGCTCGCCTTCAACCTCAGTCTCAAGATAGTGTGAAGTGAAGTTCGGGAAAGACTTCCCAGAGGAAGGTGTGCGTATGTCGAAGGAGTCGTCTTGCATTTGAGGCCGCTGCTTGCCGACTGGGAGAGCGAGTGATGTGCGGAGGAAATTGAGGAAAGAGGTCTTGCCAGAACTGCGAGCGCCAGTTACAAGTATACTACATCACGATCAGTTTGGTGCTAAGGAATACTTCACGCATCATTGCTTACTTGAAAGGAGTAGGATCCTTCCTTCTTCTTAGCCTCCGAGGGGTGTTGATCCCACTAACCATACTGCTCGCATAGCTGTACCGGCCACGGTTTGTCATACTCTCAGTTCTAGCATACGGATCCACCTGACCTGACTGTGATTCTGGTGGCACAGGTGGGATTGGTACATCGTAGTATCGTGGTGAACTGGATGTATCCATTGAATCCCTCAAAACTGATTTGTCCCGACCAAACTTCCCCATTCTGTTCGATACGATAGCAACACTGTCTGGTCGTGCGTCCTCCCCACCAAACGTCTGAAGTTGTGGGGCTAGGGTGAGGTCCGGAATCATTGGAGCTTGGCCTGGTATTTGCTCCCTTTGCATCTCTTGCTCCCTAGCGAGTATCCTTTGCTTCTTGCTCAACTTTCCACTGGAGACACTTCTTACTGACGAGACTCTGTCCCCCGATTTAGAACGCCGAAGGAAGCTAAACGAGCCACGGCGGCGAGGATACGGCTGCCCGTCCTTGTTTTCGTCAATGGGTTGAAGTGGACCATCTCCGTTGCTTGGTGTCCGAGTGCGAGGGTCGGAAGGAGAAGCCATGTTGAACGGAAACCGCGAGCGGAGCTATGTTTGATGGTAGTCGCGGGTTCTACACCCTAGGGAAGCAGCAGCCGAAATGTTTCAATCTGGTCAGAGTGTTGGAATCAAGGCCTGCCAAGATGCTTTTGTTAGTCCAGCAAGTGCTTTCGGTTGCTGAATATCTGTGTTGTACTACCAATGTGGATCTACCAATCCAAGCAGCTTCGCAGTAATCCAGGCCGGCTCTTGCTCCCAGACGGAGCCTCACGTTATCAATCTCCTAGCTTGCCGATATCTTGCAACACTCAGATGCAAACTCGAAACAAAGTTGCCTCTTTGACGCGAAACACGACAAAGCGATCGGTTTTGGCGCGTTGCACACCAATCTTTCGCACAGGATTTTGCTTCAAAATCGCATCGGCGCTCTTTGCTAGCTACGGCCCCAAAGCTCTCACCTCGAAGGTGCGAAATAGAATTCGGCGAAAAAGGAACGAGATTTCCTAAGACCCCGATTGTCACTCCTGCAATGATCCGCACGGACAGTAGCTCAGGGGTGCCAATCTACGTGAATCCTAGGGTACATGCATGTAGTGAGTTGCGCGCGAAACTATGAGTCCGGGGTGTACTTTTGCGCGTATGTTCCCGAACCGACCATGCGTGAAGGCACAGGTATTGAAGCAATCAAGCAGCAAGTTTGCATTGCTACGGGGTGTATGTATTGTAACGGTGATGATTCTTGATGATTGCTTATTTGCTTTCCATGGTGATTTAAGGTTCTTCTTAAGAGGCTAGGGTAGTTCCATGAAACAAACGCCGGCCGAATCCTACAGGGATAAGCGACATGGGTTCAAAGATTTTGCAGACGAACAAAGAACGTTCAGGTTGAATGAAAGAGTGCAAAATGTCAGGTAAGTGTACACAGAGACTGATATCGATGGTACTCTGGATTCGAACTTCTCATTGGCTTATTTGATCGTCTCAACCTCTGGCCTACTGTATAGCTTGCCGTGCCTCAAAAGGCTATCATAACGGTGACCCTTCGATGCCGCCAAATCAACAAGTCCAAAATTCAGTTGAGGGTCAAGTGAGTGGCGCCAACGTCTGATTGATCACAGAGCATGAGTCTTCGATGTGCAAGATGCGATGATAGATTATTATGATTTCATAGAACTGTACGCCGTAGATCATAATTATAAATTCATCTTAGAAGAAAGACACCCTATGGCCTCAAAAACGGACTGACAAAACACTTAACCTGGCTGTTGGCCGGACAAACATTCACGCGATTGAGCTGCTTGTCTTCTGGTCCTGTAGGACCGCCGACGAACTTGGCTGTCTGTGGGATACCGAAGATTTCCTGCTGCCTCTTGTCCGAATTGGGATACTGTTGATCTCCCCACTGACCAAGATATTGAAGCCAAGCAATCGGGTAACCGGGGTCATAGGCCGTGTAGGAGTTGGCGTTCGCATCGTACTTGTAGAAATAAGCGCTGAGTGTCGGATCCCATAGTGTACCCTGGTCGCAGTAGTCTTCTAAAGGTCCAACAACAAGGTTCAAGCCAGGGATTGTATGATCATGAGTCCTGTCTGGTCGTGAGCGCTTGGAAGAAATACTGGTAACATGAGATCTGGACTTACCCAGTGGTTGCATAGTTCGCATGGGATCCCTTAGCACTGTAAGCTACTGGTCGTTTCCCTTGCTTCTCAACAGCATCATAGGTGAAGGCTTCGCCGAAGGAGTGCTGGCTGAACCAGACCGCTTGCGGTACTCCGTTTGCGAAGCGGACCATGGTGTGCTCCCAGTCGCCAACGTGGTCGCCGACTTCTTGGTCTATAATAAACGGTCCCCCATTGTAGGCGTAGAAGTACATGTAGAAAGCATCGATATTTCCAGCACCATGATCATTGACAATGACTGCGGTGCTGGCAGCCCCGTTTGTCTTGCCCGCGCCATCGGGCTTGACACCGTTCAGCCATGCAGGGTTTGTCGTGACGTCGTCGAGAGACGTCAGAAAGACGTTCTTTCCACCCAGGGCATTCAACGAATCGAGGTTATCGAGGGTGAGCGGACTCAGCGCACCCTCGACGGCTGCAAAGTTCACCTCAGGACGGGTATGAACAAGTTGCGCTCCGATATCGGAAGGCATGTAGGCTTCTTGAGATTGCAGCCAGACTATCGGAGCTGTTCAAATATCAATAATGGACCGGGCCTTCTCATAGGGCCCACGTACCATAGTCCAAGACGTAACTTGGAACCGCATTCATGGCCTGTCGCTTCGCGGAAGATGCCGGTGCTGCTGAGGCGACTTGATTGTATGATAGTGATGCCAGGAGACTTAGCACGACGCTGGAAGGGAAGGCCATGGTTTCGATATTGTAGTACAAAGAGGGAGCGCAGTCACGTTCGAAGTGCTCTTCTGATGCTGAGGCATGGCCTCCTTATGACCTCGAGCCATAACCTCGGCCGTGAAAGGAGGTCCGGCTATTAGAGAAACACGCTGTTCATACTATAATAGTGATTGGTCGGGAGGTTAATCGCAAACGGGTTCTCGTCAGGCGGTGCGACAGAAAGTAGCTTGTCCTCCGCCGATGATAGGTGAGATGCAAATCATCAGTGTTGAAGGCTTTCGGTGGAAACATGGGCGGTTTGTGGGATGTTGATCGCCGGCCGGCGACATGTCAGGATCAGGTGAACGTCCGTGCCGCATGGTTAAGAACGAGTATATAATTGGAAGCGTGCATCGGAACTTACAAGGGGTGGTTCATCATTTGATCTGCAACGCCATCAAGTTCATACCACAAGGTCCACAACATTCCCACCTCCTGCAGTAGTAGTATGTAGACTCGGGTGCTCCCAGAAGTATGATGATTCCCACCTTCCATATAGCGACAACCACGGAGCAAAATATGATCTTCGCCGTCAACTACTGTATCCACGCCAATGAACTTTAACATGCTTCAGCCGTACTAGTCTAACAATTTGATCCCTTGCGAATAGAGAGAGACACGAGAGTAAAGTGCAAAGTCTACCTCCATATGTACATATCTACCTGGCGGCTATCGTCGATGAATTTCCACGAATTCTATAGGGGCTTGCAAAGTCGATCCTGTTCGAAGGTAAGTAAACCGCATTAGCCAGCACAACGGTGATTCTGTAGATGCTCCTTACCCTAGCCCTAATCGTGCAGGTCCCGCCTTACAAGGAGGACGGTTCAGCCCCGCCGCAAGTCTAGAAGGGCTGAGCTGAAACTCTACGAGTGACGCGAAACACAATCATCCTTCTGGTCTTATTTGAGTGACTGAGTCAAATACAAGTCCAACATCCGATACGTGCACCTCCTGTTACGCTCTTTCTCAATTGACGTGTCGGACCGTTAGTCATGTCATTATTCGTCAACGATCCTCGTTCGCGGGGCCGCTCCAAGTCTCCGGGTCGTCGAGACGAACGGTCGAGATCTCGCGACATTCGCGCGCCTTCTCCTGTGGCAAAGCCGAAGAAGATCTATAAAGAATCGTCTCACAAGTCGTCCAAGAAATACTACGAGGACGATAGCGACAGCGATTCAGATCCAAGGTCGAAGAGGAAGTCCCCCAAGAAGTACCACAGCGACGAAGACAGCGATGAGATCAGAAAGCCTAAAAAGTCTTCCAAGAAGTACTACGAGGATGATGAGGACGAAAGCGAAAGTAGCAGCGATAGCGACGACCGGCATAAGAGACACAGGCATTCTAAACCGAAGTATGAGGTTGCCGAGCCAAAGCATCGGCGTGCCTCATCTCCGGACGACCGTTCAGTAGCACTTGCACGTAAGACCGAGTACAAACAGTCATCGTATCCCCAATACGAACGTGATCGTCGAGATGGGAGGCATCCCAGCTATGCATCGCCTGATCACTACGAGCATGGAAGGCCCAATGAAACCACAAGGCCGGCGGGGTATACAAGGCATTTAAGTTCAAGTAGTAACGAAGGACAAGGCCATGGACAACCTGTACATGGTCTTCCAGGGCAGTACAAATGGGAATACGACCATCCTTCAGAAAGTCATGACCGCGGTATTGGTGCAACTCCAAGTTCGGGCCCAGATCAGGCTCGACATCTGTCAATGAGCGGAAACTTCAATATGCACCTTGGCAATAGCCATACATCGCAGCCACAGTATGCACATCCAGTTTCAGCTCCGTATGCGAACCAGCCAATTAGCTCCCAATATGATCAACCCCCATATGGGTACCCTCAACCGCATCCGGCTTCTCATCCAGAAAACCAAAGGATCCACTCTGGATCTCTAAGTTCGGCAACTGGAAGCTATCAATACGCTGATTTATCACAGCAAAATGCTTATGGCTCCAAGACCGATAGTAGAAAACCAAGCTACACCCAAAGCGCTCAGCCCCAGTTTATTGAGGCCAAGCCTCACAACGTGTCGTCGCATGCCCATGAGATTACGCCAAAGCTGCATCGTCTCTCGGTTTCTGGTGGTACTGCTGGCGGACTCTCTCTTGCAGCGCCTGGGCAACATCACGGCCCTATGCAGGGTGGTCTGCCTCCTGGAAGTCCGTTGTTGGAAGCCTATCGTGGCACATACCAGTCGATCTCGCCGATGCCTTCCCCAATGATGCTTCCATCGACGATGGATGACGACCTGTCCGATCTAGAACAACTCTCACCTCAGTACTCTTCAGACGACATGCGTAGAATGCATCCTAAGAAGTCTAGCTTCAATAAGCGTGTCTCATTTTATGACCCAGAGCCTGATGCACTTGCTCTTGCGGCCGCATTGAAGCACTCGAAGCCCGACTCTGAACCGATTATCTCCGTGTTGCCTCGCCTTTCTCATGATCATATCCTGGAGTTGAGAACAGAGTACAAGAAGCACATTAAGACGAATGGGAAAGGGATCAACATCGCCAAACACATCAAGCTAAAAGTCCCCGGGAACCTTGGCAAAATTGCTTATGCGGTTGCACTTGGTCGCTGGGAGAGCGAAGCTCACTGGGCTAATTTTTGGTACCAATCTAATACCTCTCGACGCGAGCTACTCATTGAGAGTCTCATGGGACGAACGAATAGCGAGATTGTCAAGATAAAAGACGCCTTCAGCGACAAACGTTACAACGACAGCTTGGAGAAATGTATGCAGACAGAGTTGAAAAAGGACAAGTTCCGCAACGCGATACTACTTGCGCTGGAGGAGAAACGCATGGATGAAAATGATAGACTTTCTGTTGATCTGGTGCGCAGAGACGTACAGGATCTGTACAAGGCTTTGACGGCAAAGGAAGGAGGCGAAACGGCGATGATTAACATCATAGTTGTAAGGAGCGACAATCATTTGAGAGAAGTATTGCGTGTCTTTGAGGGTAATTACCATAAAAACTTTGCGAGGGAAATGATTCAGAAGTCTAGGAATCTGGTGGTAAGTCGTTTCCTTACTCTTTTTCCAATAAGCAGAATCACTGGTCTAAATTTACATAGGGCGAAACCCTAGCACACATCCTCAACGGCGTTCTTAACCGTCCTGTGAGAGATGCTTTACTTCTCCACCAGGCTCTAGGCGAAACGTCCAAAGACCGCACCGAGTTGCTCGTTAGCCGCCTCGTCCGCTTCCATTGGGAACCAAGACACTTGGAGAAGATCAAAGTTGAGTACAGGCGCAAGTATGATGCGAGGCTTGAACATGACATCAAAGAAGGGACGAAGGGAGACTTTGGCGAGTTTTGCTTGGAGTTGTGTAAGGGCGAAAAATGAAGGGCGCGTAGAGTTTGGGATGAATATGGGATTGTTGGGTAACAGGAACGAGACGGAATTTTTGGCTACAAGTAAGTTGACGGGATATGTGGATGCCATAGAGTTTGGATTCATGAAGGATTAAGTTGAAGCATATCTCCGAAGGCTATTGCCCAACCCTTTACGAGCTAAATTGGCCACCAATGTCGTGTAAGCCAACTTTGTCAAGGATGAGGGAGCGAAAGTAGAACAAAAGATCAGGATCTTTGTGTGAGTAGTCAAAGCAACGACTAACAGAGTATCTCCACTAGTTCTTCAATTTAATCTTCCTCTCCATCTGTCCAATTACGAGGTTTATAGCGGTTAGTTAGCACGGGCTAGCCCTTACCTCTTTTCACTTCACCTCACTTCAGTTCAACCACCGTATTCACTTCAGATGCATGTCGCGTCTATACTCGCGAACTGAAAGCCCAACACCGATCTACAACATGACCTACTTTCCATTGAGCGCCTGCTCTCGTCTCAATATCTCCTATATCTTTCTCAATTACATCAAAGAGTAAAGTTGGATAGATCCTCGCTATCTCCATCTTCACAGAAAGTTGGAATCTAGCACCCCTGACGCGATACCAATTCATGTCATGGTGGATCACTACACCACGCTGGGGGTGTCCCGACGCGCCAAAAAGCACGAGATCAAGAACGCATATAGGAGACTAGCTCTCAAGCTCCACCCGGACAAGAACCTCGGAAGCCCAGCCGCGTGTGCAGCTTTCCAAAAAGTAGTTGCCCCTTCCTCACTCCTACCGTCCACCAGTAAGCTAATCCATAAGAAGCTCCTCACAGCCTACGAAGAGCTTCATGACGAACACCGACGCGCCATCTACGACGACCTGCTCAACGAAACCACGTTAAATCCAAACTACCGACCAGGAGATTCGCCAACGACAAGCTGGTCCTACCGCGACTACGAGTACCAAAACAACGAATGGATGCACCAGCAGCGACGAGAAAAAATGCGCCAAGCCCACTCCGAAGCAACCTGGCCCGAGCGCGAACGAGCCGCGCTCGCCAGAATCGCCCTCGCGAAAACCAACGTCGCAGCCGTGAAAGCAGACATCCAAGCCTGGAAGTTCCACGCCAAGCAGCGACGAAAGCACGAGCGACAAGCGCAGGGTCTGTGGAAGTATCTCGCCTCCTCATTCGCCAGGACGGCAGCGCAGGCGGAGGTCAGAGCGAGGGATAGGCAGGAGAGGCTTTGGAAGCTGGGGGGCATGAGCGTGAGGTTGGGATTTGCGAGGATGGAGTTGGAGCGGTGCAAGGAGGCGTTGGGGGCTATGCGGAGGATGAGGGGGCAGGTGCGGAGGGAGGAGGGAGAGAGGTGGAGAGGGGAGGAGCGGAGGGCAGAGGAGGAGGAGGAGCGGTGCTGGGATGCCGATGTGGCGCAGGGGATGTATGGGTGGAGGGAGAACGACGAGGAGGCGGAAGCAGAGGAGGAGGAAGAGCATGGGGCAAGTGCGTGAGGATGAGGTGATTTGGATAAGGGAAATTTAGCAGTACAGAGAGCGCGGCTGCAGGATATCGTACACTATGAATCACCTTTGGACAAATCACAGCAACCTCCAACTTACCCACCGCCAAGGATCAGCCTCGCATTTGCAACAAACCCATCCATTCCCAGATTTTCTCAGCACAAAGGTAACCCCTCTCCTTTTTCAAGCGAAACGGCCTGGTGTTCGTTCATAGGGCTGTTTGTCAGGTCGGCAGATGAGTTACTTCGAAAAGAATTTAAAAGAAAAAGATATGGTGCCATGGTAGTTGGTAATACATAGATCCTATGTACACCGAAGGGGGTGTTCGCGTCGTTATGAAAAAAGCATTGTAGCTAAGGTATGTTGAATCATGATTGAAAAGCTGTTGGTTAAACAATTTTTCCAAAATCAAATGTGACATCTAACTTTAAACCGGGACGTAGAATATCCCAAAACCAACCACTCGAACGCAACAAAAACCAACCTTGTCAAACCCCATCCCACCCAAACAACATACCATCGTCCATGAAAAGAACCCCATCGCTTCCGCAAAGTAATCCTATTCTTCCGTGTTGTCTGCGGCTTGATGGGTTTTGATATGTTTTCTGGTCTCTGATTGCGTTTCGTACCCGCTTCAGGGAAAAGAAATTTTTGGGGCCCAGTGGGTATCGCTTATGTTCTTGTCGCTGTTCTCTATACATACTATGCTGTGTTTGATGGTGCTTTGCTGAGAGGTTGGGGTGAGAGATGGGATGGATGGAGGGTGGAGACTGCGAAGGGGCGGATCTAGGGGCAAGGTTCGTTGATGGGGTTTCGGCATGGGGACGGACATGAGAGTATGGTTAGCGGGGGGTAGACGGGGGGCGGAGCCACTCAGGGGCAGACGAGGGGCAGGGGCGCCGAGAAGGAGACGAGGGCCACGCGCATTGAGAAAAAGACGAGGGGCAGGTGCAGGCGAGGGGTTAGACATGAGTGGAGAACAGGGGCAGAGAGACACTCGTACCATCTGATATTGGTACGCTCTCGAATCACTCCCATTGCCCTCCCCTAATAACCGGCCTCGCCGGGTCCCATGGTCCAATTACTACATTCTTATACTTCTGCAACCCAATCAACCACCAGCTACACCCCCCCATCACCACCATCGTCCCCAACCCCCAAAGCACCATCCCCACAATTGCCGCCTTCCAACCTCCGTCGCGCACCAACGTGATGCCCATGCCCGCGCCAGCGCCAATTACGAGGGAAAGTGTTAGCAAGAGGTGCCCGCGCCAGGAAATGTGGCGGAGGTGCCGCCGGAAAACGGGAAAGAGTCCGAAGACTTCGATACTGAATAGGGTGAGGCTGAAGACGTGGGTGGTGCTGGGGAGACGGGAGGCGAGGACTGTGGAGGCCATGAGGGCGGCGTTGGTGGAGAGGGAGGCGGGGAATCTAGCGACGTCATCAGCAACACGATCGTGTGGGTGTTAAACGGAGGCTTCGAGCGTTCGGAGATTGAGAGTCAGCATTGAGAGCGGATTTGACGTACTTTACGCCGACACCGCCGCCGTAGTCGAAAAAGAAAACGTTGATGCACATGAGCCAGCAGCTCAGTGCCCAGATAGAGTCGCTGGTGGTGGATTTGGTGAGGGATTTGAGAATGGGGCTAAGGCCGAGGAGGGCGCAGTAGATTAGGAGGGCGGATTTGGCGGTTGCGAGACGTTGTTGGTTGCGGGGGGAGAAGGCGGATGTGGAGTAGTAGGGACAGAAAGGGTTGTAGTGCATGGAATTGGAGAGCCCATTTGGCGGGGATGATAAAGTGGAAGAAGATACCGAAGGCGCTGATGTTGTACTCTGCGAGTGGCCATGACTAGGCTGGAGACTTGCGTTGGCCAGACTCAAGCCAAGACCGACACCTTGCGCTTCAGGTTTCTGGGAAGTCGAACTAAAAGCACTTCCAGACGCAGTACTCTCCGCGTCTCCTGCATATCCCTCGACTCCAAAAGATGGAGGCTCAGGCATTCCTTTCGAGGCCTCCTCTTGCCCAATCCAGAAATCCCAAAGGACCCAACCCAAGACTGTCCCCGCAGTGCCCCAACTCACGACTGAAACCGGAGAGATCCGTTCCTGGAAGATACCAACGAAACAGCAGATGAACAGCGCCACAGAACAAATATGCTGGACAATAACAGTGGAATCCGCCACAAGAGGCCAAAAATCGTATGGTTGCAGGCGAGGATTTCGCTGGAGGTGAGATAGGAACGTTGGCGGATCGGTATAGTTATCGGGATCTATGCAGTTCGTTAGATCTAGCACTTCGTTGATTTCCGAGGACGTGCATACATGACTGCTTCACCCACAGTAACTTTTTCCACACGCCATTGTCCTTGCGACTCCCACTCCTGCCTCGGTCTTTATCTCGTCTCCCTCGCAAATTTCCCCCAGTCTTCCCGCTCGTTGAATCAGCATCAACGTATTCACCGTTGACCCTCGCGTGGGCCTCCTGATCACGCCGTCGACGCGGAGGAGAGTGCGCGTAGAAAGCATCTTCGGGTGCTAGACGACTGGGATCGGTCGAAGGTAGACGCTGCCAAGAGGATGGAGCATTGGAACCATTGGAGGTTTCTAAAGAGGTCGAAATGGCCTGATAGGTTGTCATCGAAGCTCCATGTTCATGACACGAAGGTCGGCATAAGCGTTTGTATCACCGGCTCCAACGATGGTTTACGTCAGCACAATCGAGCACGTTCATTGGCCAAACTTCTACGTGCTGTTCTACAATATCATTTCAACCTGAGTCCTTTTTTCATCAATTCATGTGGTACTTCATTATTGTGGCCTTTTCATACTTATAGCCGACTATGCGGAGAAAAGTCATTATAGTAACGCCTATTGAGTTATCAGCATCGACTCATAATTCTTGACCGATATCTTTTTTATGGGATTGATTGCAGTACTCGGAACGCCGTTGCTGCTAGACGTGATCTGTCGTCGTCAACCTCGTCTGAGCAACTTCTTGCACCTCGTAACGCATAGCGTTATTGGCGTTGTTGTGTGATGGGAATGACCTTTCAATTGACTGTCTCTCTTCATCAAGGTCACTCTCTCTCGAATGTTCTCTTTAATAATGCTCTATGGATGGTCATGGACTACTCTATACTCTCAATCCTATTGCCCTTTGGCTTTTATGCACTATCTCAGGGTATCGCAGCGTCAACAATGCCACGCCGCAGCTCGGAAACACAATTTCAGTCTGAACGGTGTCATCAGCGCTCTTGGAGACATGACGCCGCGCTTCCCATTCCGAAACTACCGCGTACTCAGAGAAGTTTGGCCATCCTTCCGTCGATCTAATCAATGCGATGGAGGTGGTGGATTACCAAGATCTGGCATCTGCAGATAATTCCGACGGCATTGAACATTGATTCCGCTGCAGGGCAGTTGCATGTCCAGAACTTCCATCGGCTCACCGGGAATTTGTTCAGGTTGGACGGTCAGCCCTAGTATATCTTATCGCGACTGCGATCTAGGCCCCCCACCCCCCTTATCAGTTCCCAGCTACCCCGGTCTTTAGGGTACCAGAACCACGAGCGGGGATCCTCGACTATTAATTTCATATCAAGGTCTGAATCGTCCCAGCTATCATGTTTGCGTATCACTAATCTCATCTCCATCCCACTTGCTGCGCATCAAACCGCCAGCATGTCGGAGATGTACCTGGGAGAAGAAAAGCCGTATCGCTCATACGATGGCGACGGCGTGGAAGAGAGCCCGGACCCCGCAGTCGGCAATCAGTCTCCAAATGATGTCTTTGGCCCTGAAGAACATCATGATATTCACTACAAGACCCTCACGTGGCAGCTCGTTGCCGTGCTCATGATTGCTGAGATTGTCAGCAATGGCATGCTCTCGCTGCCTTCTTCCCTCGCCGTCGTCGGCTTAGTCCCTGGCCTGATACTCATCGTCTTTCTTGGAGTGTTCGCTCTATTTACGAGCTGGATTCTCATACAATTCAAACTGCGGCATCCTCAAGGTGAGTAGGAGTGCGACCAGATGTTCCGGTTTTAATATTGCAGAGAGTTTTCGATCTTTAATTCGAAACCATTATAGAGAGGTAAGCTAACTAAAACCTCTCAGTCCACAACATGGGAGACGCAGGCATGATCCTCTTCGGTTGGCCAGGCCGTGAAATTCTTTCCTTTGGCACCGTCGTCTTCGCCGTCTTCGCTACAGGTGGTCAACTGCTTGCCGGTCAGATCGCCCTGGGCGCTTTGTCCTCGAACAAGCTCTGTCTAATGCTGTACACCGGCGTCTTCGCCATACCGACGCTTATTTGCGCATTACCCCGTACGCTTGACCGGTTGAGCTGGCTGAGCGTGCTGAGTGTGATCACCATTATGGTTGCAGGCTTAGTGGGCATGATCGGAGCCGGTATCAACCCGTCGGGTGCACCTATAGATATCGTTGTAAAAACGGATTTTGTGACGGCATTTATTAGTATCACAAATCCAGTCTTCGCGTACGCCGGTAGGTTGACCTGCATCTCTTCCTTTCGTTCGAGCACATCTCATTTAGGCTAACCTCATCTTTCAAAGGCCACTTCATGTTCTTCATCCTCATGTACGCCCCCCACCCCCCACCTCCACCCCCACCCCCCTAACTCCTCCACCCACAGCTCCGAAATGAAAAACCCCCGCGACGCCATGAAAGCCGCCTACACCCTCCAAATCTTCGCCACGACCTTCTACGCCGTCTTCGCCGTCATCACCTACATCTACACCGGCCCCGCCGTCGCCTCCCCCTCCTTCAGCTCCCTCCCCCTCAAATGGCAAAAAGCCGCCTACGGCATCGCCATCCCCAACTTCCTCATTGCCGGCAGCCTGTACTCGCACACCGCCGCAAAGCTCCTCTTCGTCCGCTTCTTCCGCAAAAGCAAACACCTGCACAGCCACACCCTCCTCGGCTGGAGCGTCTGGATCGCCCTCGTCGTGCTCATGAACGCCGCCGCCTTCGTCCTCGCCGTCGGCGTGCCCATTTTCAACTACCTCATCGGCATCGCCGCGAGCTTGTTCGCGAGTTGGTATACGTACGGCCTCGCAGGCGCGTTTTGGATCTATGATACGTGGGTGGACAAGGGGGGGATGCAGGCGTTGAGGAAGCGGGCGGCGATGACGGGGCTGAATGTGGCGACGTTGGTGGCCGGGGCGTTTATTTGTGTAGCGGGGATGTATGTTAGTGTGAAGCAGATTGTGGATGCATATGCGAGCGGGAAGGTGAGTGCGCCGTTTAGTTGTGGGTGAGGGTGGTGTGGGCGGGGGTCGGGGTTTTGTATATATTTGTGTGGGGTTGGTGAAGGTGCATAGAGGGCATTGGATGTAATAGTATACACTGTGGAAAGTAGGATGTGATTATTTACAAAGGGTACAAGTCAATGAAGATGAAAGAAAGATATGTCGTCAAGAACACTGTGCATCGAGTTACCTTAAAGCTTCGATCGAGCGTGCCGGGGGGTTCAGCAACGACACAACGAGTTGAACAACGGTCAGATCACAGCAAGATAAGCGAACCCAAAGAAATTGCAAAAGTGTACATGCATTTAACTGGTTTTCCGCGCTGTTGCGGTAAAGGAACCTGGAGTGGGGTTCCGAAAAACCTGTCAAAGCAAAGAACAATTTAGATTTCAGAAGTTTGAAAAAGTGACGAGAGGCAAGAGAAGGAAGGTCGAGAGTGAGAGCTGAGAGCTTATTAGAGCTAGATCATTAAGGAGGGATAGAGGCAGCTACATAGAGATGGAAAGAAACCGGGGCAGAGAGGCAAGAGGCATAGCGAGAGACTAGAAACGGTAAGATGGGCAGAAGGAGAAAGAAGCGGCGAGGTCAAGGGACAGGGAAAGATTGGGGGCACAGAGGGACAGAGGGAAGTCAAGCAACAGCGGGGAGTCGAAGAGACAGCGATGCGTAGAGGCAGGGGAGGTAGAGAAAGAGCAGGTATAGGGAGAGCGAGGGACAGCGAAAAGGTTAGGAGATACGGCCAGAGTCAGCGAGAGAGAACAAACTGAAAATGACTCTTAGCCTGCCCCTTGCCGCCCATTTCCTGCCTCGGTGTATCGGCTGTAAGTTCTACTGGATCGGATTCTCCAAGACCCGGATGCCCTTTCCGAGGAAGTGTTAGGAAGCTGACTCTCGACCTCTTGGCCGCGTTCACGAACAGAGCGCAGAATCCCTCGATCTATTATAATCACACCAAGGGTACCTATGTACTCGGAAGCAGTCGCTGCGAGCTTGTTGATGTGGCCACAACGTAGCCAGGCAAACCAAAGCGGTATTCCAGAAAGACTGCTATAAATGTGACCTAAGTGACTGATGCTATTGGGTTGCTCTTTAGTACTGAACAACAATCTAAAGTTCGAGGGACTAGTAACAAATACCGGTCTGGCACAGACCTATCCCAGGCGAGCAGTACTTCATCGATGAATGTGATAGCTAGAAAGGATCGAAAAATGAATCGTGATACCGCTTTGGGCCGAGCAAAGCAAGCAATTGTGGCTGTAGTAGATTGCTCGGCATCAACTAGCGCTATTTCGACTTGGTGTTTGCTGATGCGGACAGACTTACATAAACAAAATACTGATAGACTCGATGCAGAGGTCGGCATAATGTACTTATGGATGTTGTTCTTCTCTTCGATTGCTAGTAGAACTTGTTGCGCTATATCGTAGTCAGCCTGTATGGCATGCAAATCTGCATTTTGCTCCTTGTTGACCATCTCCACAGTCTGCCTCTTAAGCCGTACTGTTATCTTATGGACTTCTCCCCAATATTTAGAATCCTGATCAGCCTGCTTCTTGGAGGCATAAGATGGCTGTAGGCGTGCAAAGCTGTCAAGTTTGAGGTCAATCTCTCTGGTAGCAAGGCGAGCGATAGGGGTTATGAAACGGTCCACAGCGCAACACAAATTCGATGACAGAAAGCCACTAAGAGTGAATGAGATGATTGATCTCCTCGAGCTCATTATTGATCTCATATCTGGCAAGAGAAGAAAGAGGACCCCAAGGTTACTTGTGAGATGTCAGGGATGGAGGTGAAAGAAGTGTGCAGCGAATTGCGGAATCCAAACGATGGGTGACCGCAGCCAATCTGCTTCTCTACATGTGAAGGGTTTTCTCATCACCATCGCACTAAAGAAATTCCTAGTGCTTGAAGTCTGGACGCAGAGCGGTCGACATCGTACGTAGCCAGACTCCTAATCCAAATGGCGGTTTTTTCTCCTTCACGATCTTTGGTAGTTGAGGGCCGACTTCAACATGTGTGACTGCAAAATGGCAATGATGACAGTCGCAAACCCAGTTGTCAGCCATTTGGCCTTACGAAAAGCAACCCAACCATCCCTGAATGCTTGTTTCAGTCGCTGTATCCAGCTCCATGTATCCGAATCCGCGCTTGAAGGCTCAGAGTCTGGCACTGGAGCCTCGCGTGTGGCCAACGTATTGGAATATGTTTTGAATGGAGGCTTTACCGTTGCCGATATAATCTTGCGGGCGTTAGCTGCCAAGGAATTATTTTGATAACATCGTTTTTCGTAGACTCTTTGCGAGACACGTTCGCCTTTCTATACTCTCATACTTGCGTGTAGAACAAAACATGCTCTCTCGACACCTGCTAGGCAGGTAACCGCAGGGGTCAATGCTTAGGACCTGCCCATAAGCCTCTGCGATTACGAGCAACAAAGAGGTCTTGAATTTGATGAAATTTCAATGGGATTGTCGCGAGTGTTTCCCAAACTGGAGAAAAGAAAGTTTCGTTCGGAAGCGCGTTGAAGCGCGTTGAAGCGCGACTCACTGAAAAGGGAAAGAGCATGAAGACTTGAATTAGATTATCTGTAAACCCAGAAAATGCTGGAACAGATAAGGTAGAGGAGACTATATGTAGGTTTTATGCAAGGTCCAACTCCTTGCAGGTGCGCCTTTCGTTCCGTATCAGTGTGCATTTAATAACTCTATAGTTACCTTCAAGTACCGGTATTTGGAATTGGGTAGACAGCCCAAAGGTAGATATTCATGAGGAGTCTCAAATACTCGGACCCCCCCGATGCCGCTATGCAAAAACAACAGTCGTAACGTCTCACAGTATGCACTCTAGTATCTACAACCCTCGTGTGGACAATCCACCAAACCAAGGGTCGGAGGGTGCAACCAACGAGTTGTCCACCTAGAATTTCTCCATGAAATTTCTCCGAACCGTCCACATTCTGGCTCGCTTGCCATAAATGTACATTGGCACGGTGGTGGCTAGACAAGCCAATTGAATCCCTCCAATTGCTAGGAAGACGTTCTTCGCACCATCGGCTTCAAGCCAGCGATTGAAGAACAGGGAAAAAACCAAGCCGTGGAAGATATTCTTGGAGAAATTTAAGGTTACCAGCGCCTCCCCTGCGTACTGCCGATAGCTATCGACTGCGAAAGTAATCGAGGTTGTACTCCCCAAGGAGCACCCAAAACTAATGATACCGAAGAATACGGTCGGAATGATCCATTTGTCCTTTTCTTGAGCGCTCCAGCCGTAACCCGTCAAGCCAATGCATGTTGAGATGGTAATCGGAATAGCCATGACCAGTCGGAATTCAGGTTCATAGATACCTCCGTTTCGCCGGCTCATGAAACGAACTATGAGATCGCTAACTTTCCCTGCTACAGCCGTACCTAGAATCCCTCCCACGAATGGAGAGATATAGACAAGACCAGCGCCCAGCGCGGAGAAATTGTATGTCTCTTTCGTGCGGTAAATCGTTGATACCGATTCCGACAGCACGATTAACCAGCCGATACTGAGGGAGTATATCAGGGCACTCCACAAAATGGACGGGTAGGCGAAGAGGATAAATGGACGCAAGGCGACGAGGAACCAATTCTCATTACGAAGCTTACCATTCCAAGGTTTCAAGGTTTCGGCAAAGGACTTGGGGGGTGCAGTTCGGAGATTTGTTGTGTAGCGTAGATGCTTTGGTAAAGTTGAGTTCTCACTGTAAGCTGGTGTGGCCGGCTCTGCTACTGCAGAATGTGGGCGTGCCATATCTGGTGGAGGGGCTTCGTGTTTGTTGTTGATGTAGTCGGTCCCTGGTTCTTCTCTATACAGATAGAAGGGGGAATTGAAGTTACGAAGGTCTGGAGTTGCTGGTCCCTCACCCTTAGGCAAGACCTTGTCTGCGAAAGAGTGGCTTACCAACGAAGTCGGGATACTTGAAACGTCCTGGCCTGCGTTAGTATCGATCTCGGCAGCATCAACTACTCTTTTAGGATGAACTGTGTTTTCTGAGCTTATGGCACTACGCATTATCCCATCAAACGGTACATCCTCAGGACCGAGATGGTAGGCACGTGGCTCCAACCCATTGCCCTCCTTATCTGCACAGTTCGTTACTTGGTCTTCTTCTTCAGTGACAGCATTGGCGGCAAATCCAACCCGATGGATGGCCCTTTGCTGACACCTCTCGGCAATTGTCGGTCGATCTGAGCCCTTAGCTTTGGCGGAATTGTCAATGGCACGTTTCCTCAAGTCCACAGCACCATCTTCGCCTGCGGGCGCTGCACCGTTCCTTTCATGTGTTGGATGATTGAATATAGCAGATAGTGAAGCGAACGTAGTCTTCTTGCTCTTCGTATGGGGACGGGGCGTTCTGTCCCAAAAAGTTTCGGGCACGAAAAGAAACATTAGAACAAAACAGAAGCCGACGACCATAGCAACAATCCTGATCATTATTAGCGTCTTGTTGCTAAAACTATGAGAAATTGCCTACCAAAAGACCCATTGCCAGTCGAGAGTTTGAATGATTGCTGCACTGATTAAAGGTATCAAGTTTTTGCCACTGAGAAGAAGCAAGGTATATACTCCCAATCGATATGCGCGCTCATGCAGGAAAAAGATCTCTGCGACTGTCGCGGACGGAAGACACTCGCAGGGGCTTACTGCGAAGCCCATAAAGATCCTGGCAACCACCAATGAAGGGTAATTAGGTGAAAGAGCGCACCATATCGCGCTAATTATGAAGAGGAAGATACAGCCAAGATATACCGGGCGTTTCCCGAATAGAATTGCGGTTGGTGAAAAGACGACAGAACCCAAGCCGAGGCCCATCATGTAGAATCCAGTGGTAAGTGCAACTTGTGGAATGGAAACATGATATGTGGAAGCGACGTTCGAAAATCCGGCAGCTAAAACGGGCGTCATACCGCCTCCAATCATGCAATAAAAGCCTAGTGACAGCAGAGCGATGTCTCGCCTCCATGATGGCCAATTAAGAGGATCATTCATGGAGTCGTCTGGCTGAGGATCCAAGATCATTGTGCCGTCTGGTGTCTTTTTCTTCTCCTCTATCGAGCGACGTGATTCCCGCCTTGTAGACGGCGGTCTAGAGCTTGGAGGGAAAAGCGAAGGTAGCGAAGAAGCGGAGGTTCTGGCTGGTGCAATGCGCAAACCTAGAGGCTCATTGCGATTGGTATTTGACATGAGGAGGACAGAACCTAAAGACGCCGCTCAGGTTAGTACGTGGAAAGAACTGCCAAAGCATTTCGAGGTGAGTTGCGTAAAACTCGAGTCACGGACTAGTGACGTGGACGTTCCACCAAAGGCCTGCGGCCATCGTTCGAGGATCCACGTACCTGGCACTTCTTCCGTCTCCCTGTCGTTTAAGACTCCCAAACTCCATTTCTCAGGCCTTGTCTTGGCTTCCTCGTACCCATCAGAAGATACGACAGAGCTGGAGGGCTCCGGCTTCAGACCGCCAAAGAACCTTCGCCACGTTGGTATTCTCCATGTGGTCGCTGCATCAGGACCGGCTGCAGGCTCTTGCTTTTCGCCAACTGCCGGGTCCGCGGGCTCAGAAGTTGTACCCATGGGGACTGGAAATGACTGTCAGTGACGAGGCGGATATGCTGTCGCACCATCGGATAATTGGTGGTTGATTGGTTCCTTGGATCTCGGTGATCTGATAAAGAATGCGAGTCGTAGGAGTAGGGTGGTGCGGAGGTTATGAGGATAAAGATAAGCCTTGGAAACAAAGGATTTAGCGGTGAATCCTACGGGTGAAGTAATTGAAACAAAGTCCGCCCGCCATTTGGCAGGCGCAAGAGACGGTGAGCACGGGGTTTCATGATGATCAATCAGCAAGCGCTCATTGATAGATCACAAGACTCAATCTCTGACCGATACCAAGGTAGAGAGTACGGCGTAGTAAGATATGATTTGGCGAATGATTTCCACCCCGTGATGAGTGAGTACAGTAGGTACGGAGTAAATATTCCGCAGTTAATAAATGACAGGATCTGGCGATATCTAATCGGCGAAATCGGCTACGAGTGTCCAGTAAAGCCCGCGTGCCCGCCAAGCCCTAGAGTACATACGTCATGTTACACCCGACCTCAACACCATCGCCAAGACTCCTCCTTCTCCGTATCAACCCGTTGGCTGTAGGGTTTATGATCTCTTCTACTTTCAGGTTCAAGCTGTCTTCATCGTTTGAGGGTGGATGGACAGGGCAGTGTTAACTATCTAAGCACTGGCCACTGGGGATAGCCTCAGACCGGTTAGCCGTCCAATGGAATCGGGGTCTTGAAACAAAGCGTTGACCTCTCTTAACTTGCTACCTCAAAGAACTGTACCAGCACACCTCTTCCGATTTCGAAATGCGCACCACTCTCAACTCATGATGACTACTAAGCTGAATGGGATAACCCTGACAAAATATCACAGTCAAAGCTCTTTTCCGCATGGTTTTGAGAGTCCCCTGCTACACTTGAGTTGCACATCACAGTCATTTCCTTTCAGTAGAGGTAGGCAGCCATTGGCGTGTTTCCAAAGACTGACGTCAAAGACGTAAGTTTGCGGCTCTTTGTACTCGATAATGGGTAGGTACCTTAGCTCTGTATTATTATAACCATATCTCCGCCTCAGTGCCCAGATTGAAAAACTTGAGGCTTCTTTAGACTTCAATCTTGGCTCCCTTAAAAGGCCCTAAAAGGAAATCAATAATGTTGCTCCTAGCGAGGTCATGTATAAAATTTTCGACCTTCTGTCGTCCGGTTCCGAAGTTCTCGGAGCCTCGAAAAAAACGTCCACTTAATGTAATGAAGACCAGGATGTCGAAGGGGTATGGACCTATTGAAATAGCTACCGCAAGAATTACAGCCAATGGGCACCACGGCCCCTCGCCACCTGGGCTGAGCGGAATGAATCCCAAGAATTCCACTGTTGTCGAGACTCGCAGAGCAGAAGCTCAGAGCTCCAGGCGCAACGTCAGTTTTAAATTGAACGGTTTAGTAGTCTGATCATTTTGATCGCCGAGCCTCCCCTTCGATTGTCACCTGTATCCCTCGTGCAATCAGAAACCTGTCAAGACTGCACACCAAGCATGTGAACGAGCAAATCACCGTGAGTTATGAATGGTGAATGCTACACGACAGTGGCGTACAAAACCCAAGAACAAAGGCCTGGCGTCGTATCGGGTTTTTTGGCTCGAGCTTAGGATGGGTTGCCTCAAATCTCAACGGAACCAGAGAGTTGAAACCTTGAACGGTTAACAATAATCACGAGATTTGTATTTTCCGATACCTATATCGTTGTAGTTGGTTGCAAAGACCCTTAGCACCAAGCACAGCCCTCATCGGGCAACAGACCAACCAGCTCCTGGTCCCTCCCTCCCAACTGTGCTATGATTAGCATGGCGAACGCTACGATATTGAGCACATTCACTGCAATTACGATGGGCCTTCAAGCCTCGAATTCCGCTGCTGCTTGCAACTTCTATTCTAACAAGCTCACCACAGAGAGTCACTGTGTGGATCGCGACTAGTCTGTTGGCACATGTCCATCTCAATCTCAGGCTATGTAGCAGGAGATCATCTTTACTAACTCGCATACTTGGTAGATAACAGGGGATGGGGAATGTTTAAGTCGGGCAGACCACCCCTGGTCTAGCCTGTTACAAGAAGCGGCGGATGAGAGGATACAACGCGAAGAGAGTCGGATGATACCTATGAAAAAGCGACCTGAACACAACCATAGCCTGCCAGAATGGATTTAAGTATGGCTGATGGGTAGGACTTTTCGGAAGATTCGGCAGCAACAAACGAGACAGAGTCTTGCAAACCTGAGGATGGGGATTGAGACGGTAATAATAAGACACGGCCAACGAGCCAGGCATATCCAACATCGTGCCCGGATCCCCGCAGGGCTGGACAGGAACCGTCTACATGCAAATGAGATGGTTGAAAGTAGGACGCCTGAAGCTGCAAACAAATACAGGCAAAAAGCAGACGGGAGTGTTGCCGTGGATGCTAAGTTCATGCATCTTTAGTTTATGTAGTAAACCATGTACCTGATGAACTGGATGAGCACACGACCAAGACGGCAACGATGGGGCGCTCCGTTGGGAGCTGAACAATGCGTTGGAAGCAAATGAGATGTCGCGGGCGCAGATAGTGAGACTACCTTACGAGTACTGTCTCAGCGTTGTCACTTGTCAGCAAATGCCAGAGGCACGCCTATCAACCGAAGGTACTCCGCCACCAGATCAGGTCTTTTTAAAGTACGGAGTATTATGGTGCATACTATGGTAAGCCTTAAGGCGTCCCAACCAAAATCGCGGATGATTTCTATTGTGGTACGTTACGGCAGCGCAAGCTGTTGTACTCGTACCTCTGTAAGTACGGAATACTCCGTACGGAATACTGTTCCTAAGACTCCCGCTCATTCTCGGCATTTCTGATTGGCCAAGACAGTCAGTCATCTACACGTGCACAGTTAGTTTGACTGGTACGGCTTACCTAATCGCCCTGTCCGTGTGTGTGCGGAGATTGCTTGGCGCAGCAGACCGTGGCCGCAACTCCTCAGGCTCTCAGCCCACCCACAACCAACCCACCACCATCTTCTCGACCAATGAAGCTTCCCTAATCACGCACTCCTTCCATCAATCTTTCCTTTCTTTTTGTTTGTTCTTTCTTTCTTGCATCACCGACTACTGTTCCAGGCCATTGGCTTTTCGCGCTTGATGTGATTGGTGGAGGGGCAGTACGGAGTAGTGGTCTTTAACCTTTCAATGTCGTTCTTTAATACCAACAGACTTACATTCTGAACGATCGACAAACCCTCGATTATCGAATACATACAGCACCATGTACCATCTCCGCTTTCAGCGCGACAGATAACACTACCCATCGGTTCCGGGCGGCCTCCTACACTCGTTAAATGCGCCGAAGAGCCTCTACTGCAACCATGTTTCAGGGGAAATACGAACAAAGGACTTTCGAAGGTTCTTCCGCTTCCAGCACCGGCGAACTACTCAGGTCGTATGAAGGATTTCCCAACCCGCAAGCTACACCATCCTGGCGTCAAAGGATGCGGACCAAACCGAGACTGATTTGTGCAATATGCGTGGCCGTGGTACTCGTCGTTTTGGCCTTGGGTCTCGGTCTGGGGTTGGGTTTACAACACAGGGGAACTTCGTCAGCAGTGGTGAATCTTGGCTATTCCAAGTACCAAGGACAACCGGTGGGCGGAGGGATCAGTCAATGGCTGGGGATACGGTATGCGGCACCGCCGCTGGGAAATTTGCGGTTCGCGGCACCGCAGAACCCCCTACCAAACGATACCATCCAGCAAGCAAACCAGGTACGTCAGAAGAATCCGAATGCAAATGGTACCTCTGCTAACGTGGTCATCACAGCATGGCCCTCAATGCCTCGGAACCCGCGAGTTTGTGGCTAACAGTGACTCGATACCCGCTGCATTCAGTGAGGATTGCCTCTTCCTCGACGTTTACGCCCCTACAAAAGCAACTTCGGATTCTAAATTGCCCGTCTATCTCTACATACAAGGAGGCGGGTTTAATACAAATTCCAACCCGAACCTGAACGGTGGTGTACTTGTAGCAGCTTCTGGGTTGAACATAGTAGTCGTAACCTTGGGTTACCGTGTGGGTCCTTATGGGTTCTTGGCGAGTTCAGAAGTAAAGGCGAATGGGAGCTTGAATAATGGACTGAAAGACCAGAGACAGGCATTGCAATGGATCCAAAAGTTTATTAGCAAAGTAAGCGAGACTGGTACGCTCGAAGTTTGATCCCACTGACGGCCTTGTAGTTCGGAGGAGACCCGGGACATGTTGTAATGGGCGGTTCCAGCGCAGGTGCAGCGTCCGTCACCCTCCAATTAACCGCCTACGGCGGCAAAGACGAAGGGCTCTTCCACGCCACCGCCGCCGAGTCTCAATCCTTCGGAGCATTACGAACCGTATCAGAATCTCAATACCAATACGACGACCTAGTATCCCGAACCAATTGCACAGAAAAGGACACCGGCAAGAAAGACACCCTCGCCTGCCTCCGCACTCTCCCCAACGCGACTCTCCAAAAGTACAACATCAATACCAAATTCCCCGACGGAATTATAAAACCTCTCTTTCCCTACAATCCAACGCTTGATTACGATTTCATCCCCGACTACACCATCCACTCCTTCGACGCCGGCGCCTTCGTTCACGTCCCCGCTATCTACGGCGATGCAAATGACGAAGGCACGGTCTTTACGCCCAAAGGCCGTACAGCAAATACGACACACCTCACTGATTTCATAAAATCGAATTTCCCTAATCTGAATTCCTCACAAGCCACTACCTTGGGCCAAATGTATCCACCAACCCTACAATTCCCCCCAGCGCAAAGATACTGGCGCGCAGCTTCTGCTGCCTACGGTGAACTCCGCTACGTTTGCCCCGGCATTCATCTAAGTAGCATCTACGCCGACCGCGGCATCAAAGGAAATTACAATTACCGCTACAATGTCTCCGATCCGGGTGCGGAAAAGGAAGGCTTTGGAACTCCTCACGTCGCCGAGTTGGCCGCTATCTGGAACACTGCCGCTGGTGTGCCCAGTCTGAAGACCAACAATAAAAACATAGTACCCTTAATGCAGGGCTACTGGATCAGCTTCATCAGAACGTTTGATCCAAACACCCATAGATTGCCCGGGACTCCCGAGTGGCAGGAGTGGAACCAAGGTGGTGACAAGCGAAGACTGCTAATAAGAAACGAGGAGAAGTTCGGCGGTGTCGGGAATGGCACCACAATGCAGACGGTGGAGCAGGACCAGCAGAAGAGATGTCAGACGCTCATGCCGTGGGCGGTGGGGCTGGCGATGTAATGAGTGCTGTTTTGTCTATATTGGAGATTTTCGGTCGTGATGAGTATACCTTTTTGGGGAGAATGGGGGTGTTTGATATTAGCGATTGGTGTTTTGGAATAGACCAGGTATATGGTCCCAATGGACCTCTGGATATTTGGTGAACGGCGTTTTGGGAACCGCCGGGGGGCGAGGGAAGGGCAATGGGGGAGTCCTATATCGACAATGCTTACACATAGACCCTAGGTATTAGGGGAATACCCCAAAAGATTGAGCCGCTGGAAGTTCTTTCCAATCTTTCTCTTTTAGCAAAGACCAGGTTGGGAGCTGTGGGTTGCTTGAGACGCGCTCTAAACCCAGGCCGGCTACAGTACATTCTACCATACGCCCGAGTTGCCAGATCCATTCTTAGGCAATCGCTAGTCTACAGTACCACGAAAAGCCCTTTCACTACTCTATAAACACATCACCCCCCCATCCCTTTCAAAAACCCAACCTATTCCCTCATCTCCCCCCCCCTCCCACAAAATCGAATTTCCACTTTCAAGCCAGGAAGCCCAGTAGCAGCTGCATCTACATATCCAAAATAGCTTTGGCCAAGCGCAATTTCCTTTCTTGCTACATAGGTGTGCAGATGTGTGCCCCTTTTTTTTTGGGGGGGGGGGGGGGGGGGGTAGGAAAATTTG
>JAABUL010001295.1_pt1 | contig 48388 bp, 65 predicted proteins | sample 5559151 | NCBI WGS metagenome assembly JAABUL01 (sample SAMN10711876, study PRJNA513368) | rock metagenome | isolation source: Antarctica rocks | place: Antarctica: Victoria Land, Pudding Butte sud
TGTACAAACACACATATTAACGACTTCCACGATCAACGATACCTAAGATCCATACATTTCCGAAGTCTCACGACGCTCCTTCTAACCAATCACGAGATCCACCACGGCATCTTAATCACGTTCTTTATAATTTCTTTCCTTGAGTCCTACGAATTACTAGCTTGCTATTACCGGCGTTATCCAAGGAGCTAGACTTGATACACGACGATACCCGAGATCCAGACTCTCTTCGAGAAGGTGGAACGAGAGGCCAGGTTCGTTTTGAATCTTAAGTGGCTAATTGGGTGGGGAGTGTGTTACTCGGATATTTTACACGATACCCCAAAGGCAAAGTCCAATTCATTCTGGGATTGGCGCGAAAGGGTACACATGCTATGGCATGGAGAGATGTTGTATATAGGCTCGAAGCCGCGGTATCCCTGGGTGGGGTTGAGGGGGTGAGGCGAGGTGAATGACTTTTAAAAGAATGGATGGAGTGGGATAGAGAAGGTAGAGAAAGGACGAGAGAAAGCTGGCTATGAGGATGTCGCCAGATAGCAGCATTTCAAAACATTGACTATTGCTATTGTATGAGGTGTGCTTGAATTTAGCCATAGCCATCTCACATTTTGACCCCATAGCTCTACGTTCTTGCGCAGTATCTAACCAAAGTTCCAAGTTCGAGGTAAAATAGAGGCAGCAGTACTTCCAGCACCACTTCGTTTCTAGGCCTTGGCGCGCCTTACAAGGCTAACAATTTCTTATCAACCAATCGAGTCAATCGACCTAACCTCAAGCTCCGCGTTCCTTCACCCACGACGACGAGCCATCCCCCCCTCGTCCCAAGGTCATGCAAAAACTCCTCCGCCGAACCGCCCAAGCCAAAGCCCAAGCCTCGCGTCGCACCAAGAATGAAGCCACCAAAATCCGCACCGAAAGCCGCAAAATCCGTCAATACCAATACACAAACTTCAATCGCGCCGTGCTGCGAGACGTCAAGGCCGCGCAGGTAGCACGGCGCGAAGACCATTTACTGGGCCCCCTGGCGCCGAGGAGGGATGTTGGGAGCAAGAGAGATACGTATGGGACAGTGGAAGCAAGGATGGTGCGGGGGCCGGGGATCAAGGGGATTGCGGTGGAGAAGGGGGGCAGGCCGGAGGCGTGGACGGGGATTAAGGAGGGGGATCGGGTGGTGGTCGTTGGGAAGGGGGTGAGGGATTGGGGAAAGGTGGGGGTGGTGAGGGAGGTGAGGGCGAATCAGGGGCAGTGTGCAGTTGAGGGGGTGAATCTGGTTTGTCTCGTCCCTCCCATACATACATGTTCTTCCGACAGCCAGCCTCCGAGTCACGGCTTGTCGTTGGACGATAATGACCAAACTAACTCCAACCAAAATAAAAGGCCGACGTCCAAACCCCGGGCGCCGCCGTCTCAGAAGACACCCAAAAACGCCCCTTCCACACTGTCCCCGCCCTCATCCCCCTCTCCGCCGTCCGCCTCATCTACCCTCTTCCCCCCAGCGACGATCCCACCGCCACCCCCATCGACACCCTGATCCCCTCTCTCAAACGCCTCCCCGGCCGCCCCGGCCGCTACATCGCCAACCTCGACCCCCCTGTCCGCATCCCCTGGCCCAAAAAGGAAAAACCCGTATATGAGGACTTCGACATCGACACCCTGCGCATCGACGCCGAGGAGGAAACCTGGATACCCACGCTGCTACGCGCGCCGATGCCCGGCACCGTCATCGACGAGCTGAGGAACAAGTACAGCGCTTTCCGCTCCCGGCACGAGGAGAGCTATGTCGCGATGTATGAGCGAGAGGACGCGCGGGAAGCGCGCAGGGAGGAGAGGAGGAGCTTTGGCATGGGTGGGATGATGACGCCGTTGCGGGAGTTGCATGTCAAGGAGCGCCGGGAGAGGGGGAAGAGGAGGGAGGAAGGGGTTAGCGAGGAGGTGTTGGGGAGGATAGGGGAGGTGATGGCGAGGAACGGGGGATCGGGGGCTCCGACAAAGGAAGAGAGGATGGAAGCGTGACCGTGTTCTCCGAGCATGAATCGCCTTTTGCATGGCTGGAGTGGGGCATATGTTGTTTTAGATTTGCGATCCTATCCGGCAGTTTCCCTAAATCGGCATCCAAACCGTCCGTCTATCTTTCCCCCTTCGAAACAAATCACCGCATCGAAGCCGCCAGCTCGCGAAAGAGGCAATGCCGTTGCGAGCTGGTCTTTCAATTACAACGGGGCGTGTAGCGTGTATATACCCCCCCCTCGTTTCCGGTTAATCACCCACCCTCTCCCTCCAAACATCCCGCATCCCCCTCCCACCCCCCCCTTCCAGTCAGACCAGACCAGTCAGACCAGATCAGCCCAGCCTAGCCTAGCTCCCCTCCAACCAACCCACTCCCTCCTCCCACCACCACCACCACCACCACCATCACCACCACCATCACTCCCTCCCCCCCCACCACCTCACCATCACCACCACCATCACCACCACCACCACCTCATCACCACCATCATCATCACCATCATCACCACCATCACCACCACCACCAAACCCCCTCCCCTCCCCTCCCCTCACCTCATTTCCAGAAACGCCCACCCGCCTAAACCGCCGCTCCTCAGTTCAGTTCCCAGGTACCTATGTATTCCCCCCCTTTTTTTTCCATCCGCAGCTCCTGCAGCTCCTGCAGCTGTGTGTGAAAAAAACCAAAAAAAAGGAAAGAAAAAGAAAGAAAAGGCTTTCGGGTTCTTGGGGTTCTTGGGGAGTTTAATGAGGGATCTCGGCACGGGTTGTTGGGTTTTTTTCCGGGGTTTTTTTTTCTTTCCGGTGCCGCGGTGGCTTAAGTAGGTGTAGATTGTGTGTGTGTATATATATATCTACAATACTTTGGTGCGGAGGGGGGAATTTCATATTCACCCGCGATTTCCCATCTCTTCTCGTCTTCTCGTCTTTTAAGGGTATTCGACACCATTTCCGTGGCTTGGTGCAGCATTCCGTAAACCTCGTATCGTAGCCAGGGGGTTTTTGTAAAAAGTTCAGGTTGAGATTGGGTTTTCGCTTACAGTAGTTCTTACTATGTATATATATTGTGGATTATGGATTTTCGCCCCGGGGGGGATGGGGTTGTGTGGAGATGAGGGTGGGGGGGGGGGGGGGGGGTTGGGAATAGGCGGGGTTTGTGCTGGGGAACGAGGAGGTGGGGAGGTTGAGCTGTGGTGCGGGGTTTTGGTGGTATGGGCGTTGGAAGGGGGGCGGTGGGCTTTTGATGGGTAGTGGGGAGTTTATGTAGTGGGGAAGGGGACCGAGGGAAGATGGGGAAGGGTTTTGAGAAGGGGGATATTGCGAAAAAAGATGTTGAACTTGGAAAGGACGCTTGGGAATAAATGTTCCATTTGCTTGAGTTTTGAGGAAGGCGGTTGGTTTGGAGCGGCAGTGCTAGCTAGGTAAGTCTGACGACTGTCCAAAGTCCTGGAGTACATAGCATCAACCCCTGCATGCCCTGGCGAAAAGAGCGAGATATGGAAAGATTTATCAACCTATCCGTGCCGCACTGGTCATCACTCCACGGGTTTGATCCAACCACCCGTGTACGCAATGCGTCTCTGCTTACGGAACAACTCCAGCTTCTCGTCAGGATTACCCGCGTCGCGCTGCAACCTCGGCCTCTTCATCGCTAGAATCAGTTCCTCGTCATCAAACTCGACCTGTTCCTCATGCGGACGATTCCAGTACGAAAACCCCAAAAAGTAGATCAGGGACCCCAAGAACCAGTCACTGCTATACACCTTGACCTCATCCAGCCCACGTACTTCGCGCAATGCTGCGTACCCAGGCGGCTGGTATCCCCCACAAACCACGACGGTGACCCTTTTCAGGTTGCAGCACTTTTTGAGCAGTCGGAAAGCCCATTTTGGCTGGTGCCCTTGCCACACGAAAACGATGTCGGTGATCTGTTGACGGCGGGCGTGGCCGTTGGTTAAGAGGAAGTGGCCTAGAACGTCGGTATTCAGGAATGCTAGGCGGTTGCGGTAGAAGATGTGGAAGGCTTCGGTGTAGATTGTCTTTGAAACGAGCAACAGGGATAAGTCGGAGGTGCGGGGGTGGTATATGTGGGCGTTGTAGGCTTGGCGGAGGAGATCCGAGTAGGAAGTGGAACAGGAAGGACACATCCAACGTGAGCTCCATGTCGTGCCTCGAGAACAAAGGCGGTAATTTGAGGACTGGTTGGAAGGTGACGGGGCACAGGGGACGATCAGGACGGTAGGTTGCTCAACTCCCGGTGGTGGGCAAAGCACTAACTTGTATATACGATCTCTAATCTCTGCAGGCAGGTCCATGAGACTTGTAGACTTCTTATTGATGCAAGTAGGTTTTTTGGCTGCACCTGCAGGAGGACCAGTTTTAACCCTCTTTCGCTTGCCTACTCATCGATGTTAGCCTTCAGAATGCATGATCTCACTGTGGGTGCTCAAATGCTACATACCCATTGTCCACCGAGTCTGATTGAATCAATCTGAAGCTGAGATATAGGGCGTTCTCCGTCATAGAATTAAGACCGTTTAACCAGACAATATTCAAAACTCGGAGTGGTTGGCATATATGGTTGATTTAGTGGTATAGAAAGCGCTGAGAAATTCCATATGAGTATTTGCCGGATAATTGGTGATGGAGCTCAACACTTTATTTGTTTTATTCCCCTAAAGTAAGTATTGATTCCTAACACTTTGAGAAAATCAACGCTCATAACACAAGGAAGGTTATTTTGACCAATTCTGACACTTTCCATCACACCCAGAAACTTATCTTATGAACCTTTCACGGTCATCGCAGATCACTGGAAGCGTTTGGGCAAGGATCAATATGTAGTGATATTACAGCATTCATATTCCATGAGGTCCTTTCATATCTAAGCCGTTGTTAGCATTGTTGTAGACCAAGGGCTAACTTGAAATATCGTATATCTGTGGTTACCTTCTACATTTCAATCCCCTCAAGGCTGGGAGCGATGGCTACCAAAGTTCCCAAGACTAAAGGTGATGATCCGGGCAATTGACCCCAGGCTGACCGTTTAGTACATGAAATTACAGTCAAACGCCCTGCCGTATAGAGTAAGCAGGAAATATCATTCATTTGCAATGCATAAGAGGGCTCACTATGCTTGAATCCGTATATTCACAAAATCCCAGCAAGGTACTCGCCTCACCCCGAATCATATCATAAAATGTCTTTGCCCTCCGCGCTCCTCTTTCCGGTAGCATACACAAAACCACCTCCCAGCAGATTCGCAACGCACAACCCCATAGTTGCTCCTCTTATGATCCCCCTTGTGCCCCACTTTTGCATCAGCGGATACTTCCTCCGCCTTGCAAGTATCAGGTATAAGCCTGACCACGCCGCTGTGATGCCTGCGCTGTCTTTCTTGACATCGTAAACATTGAGGTAGGCGCTAAAGAGGAAAACAGGCGGGAAAAGGAGCGGAAGCAACTGGGGAGGTCTGGCATGTTGGGCTGTGACCAGGGTTGCAAGGAGCATCGGTGGGACAGCAGATTCTATAGCTCGGATTAGATATGTAGACATGAGAAAGAGGGCAGAGGAAATAAGTACCGCCCCAAGCTCTGACATAGCCAACGGCGGACTTCTTAACCTCTTCTTCCGCTCCCTTCGTAGACATGGTCAATGTCTCGCCAGTAAAATTCCCAGGTTTTGATTTAGCCACGGTATATAGCACAGTTCTTCAACTCTACTGAGATGTATTGTTGCTCACTAGGTTCAATCGTCACTATTGAGTGCGAATTAAGCTCCCGTTGGCCTAGTGCGGGCTACAATCCGCTTCAGAAATGAGATCTCGAAGACAACACGCTTACAACAATTACGGATTTACCGCGGATTCAATTTCCACACTTGCGCAGAATATCGAACGCCTCCCCAGTGAATAAATATACAATTTAGCTGGAAGGCTTTTCCCCAACTCGTCATGCCTGCCGCGACTTCATCAGGCGCCGATGGAACACCAAACGGCAGTGCCAAAAGTCGGGAGCATAACCAGGGCAATCAGGACCGGAAGTACACGGTTGAGCAGAAAACTTCTGTGATAAGAGTTCGAAAATGTGCAGCTACTGCTTTTTACGAAATACTTGGCGTCGAGAAGACCGCAACCGATGCGGAGATCAAGAAGGCCTACAGGAAACTCAGCTTGCTCACACATCCAGATAAGAATGGTTATGATGGCGCAGATGAGGCTTTCAAGAGTGAGTCAGATTAGGAAGTACGACTTCAAATTTTATAAGTCGAACTACACTGACTGAGGCTTTTTAATCCCAGTGGTTTCGAGGGCATTCCAAATACTATCAGATGCGGAGAAGAAGTCGAAATATGACCGCTTCGGTGGAGACCCAGATAACAGATTCGGACCAGGCGCGGCTGCAGCTTCATCTCCATTCAATGGCTTTGCCAGATCGCCTGGAAGTGGTAGAGGCCCCATGTTCGAGGACGAGATATCACCGGAGGAGCTGTTCAATAGGTTCTTTGGAGGCGGCATGGGCGGCGGAACTTTTGGTGGTAAATGATCGCTTCGAATCTAGAATGATCCGCATATTCTGACATGAACTTGGCAGGTGGTGGTGGCATGTTTGACGCCGGTCCACAATTCGTATTCAATCTAGGTGGTGGCCCTGGCTTCCGTGTCCATCAATTTGGAGGAGGCCGACCGAGAAGAAGACCGCGGGAAGCCAACGGCAACTCCGAAGAACCTCCCCGAAGCGCCATGTCTGCTTTATCTAACCTTTTACCTCTTCTAATCCTCTTCGTTCTCCCACTACTATCATCATTATTCTCCTCAACAACTCCCGCCGGTCCAGATATTCGATTCAATTCCCCCGAACCCCCCTTGACTCTTCGCCGTATAACCCCTCGACTTAAGGTTGACTATTATGTTGACCCAAGAGATGTTGCGGACTACACCGCGCGAAAGATGAACGACTTGGACAGAAGGGCGGAGAATAGTTACATTGGGAATTTGCAGCTCAAATGCCAGATCGAGATGCGGACAAGAAATCAAAAGATGGAGGAGGCGCAGGGATGGTTCTTCCAGGACGTGGATAAGATGCGGGATGCTAGGAGTTATGTTATGAGAAGTTGCAATCGCTTGGACGAGTGGGGTTTACCAAGGAGTAATTACTGACATTTGATTTCACGAAGGCATCTTCTGGTGGCAAGGAGTTGGTGGTGTTCTATGACTTACTGGCAGCCGGGATTTCATGCCGGGACAGAGTGTCCAGAGAGGCGCAGTAAGGTAATGTAAGCGTGCTTAGAGAGGACTGAGAGGGAAGACGGATTTTACGAAAACCGCAAAGTGTGGCAATCAAATAGCTTGTGATGGTTCCGGCACTCAGATCTCTATCTTCTTGACATGTATCATAGTGAGAATACTCTAGAACATCCCAGAGGATGCAAGTTGTAACAAAGCATTAACGTACAACACTCAAGCTTTCATACCGAAACAAGTGTGGCATTTGAGATCTTCAAATGCATAACCCAAATACCCTACGATTCCTCACTTCGATAAGGGTATTGATAATCGAGCGCGCCTAGAGTGGACCGCTGCATAGAAAGTTCTACCCCCGGAAGCTTCACCTAGGCGGTTTGTTAATTACCAACACGTATAAAACTGTTTTTTATCAAGTTTCCCTAAAAACGCATAGACGACCTTCCGAGGCGTACTGGAACCAGTCGCAAGCTTTTTCAACATGTCCGACTCAGTGTCAGACGCGGACAAAGTAAGACATGGCAGTTCAGTGTGGCAAAGCAGAGGGCTAATCTGTTCAAGATCCGCAACAAACGGCTGGCCAAGTTAGGATCACAAGCTCAGACCCCGGCAAACGCGAGTAAGGAAGGGAGCAGTGATAACGCTACAGCTTCACAGCCGTCAAAAAGTCCTGAATTACCGGGTGTGGAACATGGACAGAGCACTGGGCAGCCGGCAAAGGGTAGGACAGCGTCAGGCTCACAATCCATGCCTAACTCTTCTGAGAATCCATTCTCACAGCTTGCTCCGAAAGGGCCCAATGGCGACGGGCCTACGATCAACATCACACGCGCTGGCGGAAGATCCTTAACCCCGATGAAGCGTCCAAATTCTGCAGCCGGGCGCCCAAGCTCAAGGCCTGGAGAGTCGCTAGAAGAGTGGGAAGATCGGGTTATAGGTGGCATTTTCAGGCTCACCCTCGACCCGCATACCACAGAAGACAGTCATGGACATCATTTAGAATACGTGGGAGGTGTGCGGGAAGACCTCGAAGAGCAGGGCGGACCCGTCCGGCTAAGTACTGGAGTACTAGATCAAGCTATACTAGAGGCAGCTTCAAAAGTCGGAAAGAACACACCACTGGACTACTTGTTGGAGTGCTGGAAGCGGGTGTCGAGACAATTTCGATCTTTCCGGGGCGAGAAGGTTCAAGATCCCAAATATGATATTATCAAGGAAGGAAGGAGATTGTGTATGAGCTACTGCATCTTTGCTGTGACCATGCCGGACATGTTTGGGTGAGTACGAATGGTAGGTCCACGCATACTGTCCGCAAAACTAAACATGGCATAGCCGAGAACCTCCTACATCAAGCCCTCTTACACCGCACCTCCTAGTAGATCCTGAGAACGATCGAGGCTTGTGTCACGATTTTTTGACGGAGGCAGTGTCACGCTTCAAAGATGATGACACGGTTCAGACTGCGTTGGTAGAGGCAGTTGAAGATCTAAGTCATCAACTAGCCAAGATGACCTTGAACGACAATTACAAACCCTATGTCCTTGCATTGCGAAATCTTGTCCGATATCCTGCGCTGGTCAACGCCATCGCTCAGTCTCCTCTTTTTCTTCCTACGAATGTACCAGCGGGTTCTCTCGAAGTCGCGACATTACTCGGTCCATTCTTTGCAATATCGCCACTTCAAGGGGATGTAACCGTCAACTACTTCTCTAGTCCTAAAACTCGAGATAAGGGTTATATTACCAACTCCCAGAGAGCCCTGCGCATGACCCTGGAGACCCATCAAACAGACCTTCTAGACATTGTCAACCTTTTTATAAAGACCGGCGGCAAGGAAACCCGTGACAAGATGCTTGATTGGTTTGCGCTGGTCGTAAATGCAAACCACAAGCGCCGTGCCATGCAAGTAGATCAGAAGCTTGTCTCCTCAGATGGCTTTATGATCAATGTTACTGTATGTCTAGATCAGCTCTGCGAGCCATTCATGGATGCCACCTTCTCCAAGATTGACCGAATAGATGTGGACTACTTACGGCGGAAACCGAGGGTTGATATCAAAGAAGAAACAAAGCTCAATGCAGATCAACACACCTCCGATGAGTTCTACAGCAAAACGGCTGATGGAACTTCCAACTTCATCTCCGAAGTATTTTTCCTCACTTTGGCTGCACATCATTACGGTACAGAGGCCGCAAATTCCACACTCAATCAACTTGACAAAGATCTAAAACGTATAGAAAAGCATCTGGAGGAGATTGAACTCGACCGTCATAAGTTCGTCAACGACCCAATAAAACTAAGGATGTTCGATAATGCCATTAAGAAGTACAAGGATCAAGTGGACAAGGGGCTTTCCTACAAATACGCTGTGCAAGGAGTACTTCTCGACGACCTGACACAAGCGCGCTCTATGCAGTTCATGCGATATGTGATTGTGTGGTTGCTACGACTGGTGAAGCCTGGACACGACTTCCCCAAGCAACCACTTCAGCTACCACTCCCAGAAGAGCAGCCGAACGTCTTCAAATGCTTGCCAGAATACTTTCTCGAGGATGTAGTGGGAAACTTCAAGTTCATCATGAGGAATATGCCTCAGATCATTACGTCGACACAGAGTGATGAACTTGTCATGCTTTGCATCACATTCTTACGGAGTTCAGAATACATCAAGAATCCGTATCTTAAGTCTGGTCTAGTCACGATCATGTTTCATGGCATTTGGCCTGTCTACAACCGTTCGAAGGGAGTCCTAGGAGACCTGCTTACCTCGATGCCTTTCGCTACCGATCATCTACTCCATGCTTTGATGAAATTCTACATCGAAGTTGAGAATACGGGTGGACACAATCAGTTCTATGACAAGTTCAACATGCGCTACGAAGTTTTTCAGATTATTAAATGTATCTGGTCGAATACTGTCTACCGGGAGCGTCTCTCACAAGAGTCCAAAATCAACGTTGATTTCTTTGTCCGCTTCGTCAATCTGCTCCTCAACGACGTTACCTTCGTACTTGATGAATCATTGACGGCTTTCATACAAATCCATAGCCTCCAGCAGGAGCTCAAAGCTTCCGAGAGTATTGATCCAGCAGCGCGAACGGAAAAAGAGGAAGCTCTAGCCGCTGCTCAGGGCAAGGCTAAGTCTTATATGCAGCTCACAAACGAAACGGTTGCTATGCTAAAGTTGTTCACTGAGGCACTTGCAGATTCTTTCACCATGCCCGAGATCGTGCAGCGATTAGCAGACATGTTGGACTATAATCTTGACGTCATGGTTGGACCCAAGAGTAGTGATCTCAAGGTCGATAACCCTCGCGAGTATAACTTCAACCCAAAATTGTTGCTTGCAGACATTGTTGATGTCTATTTGAATCTTGGACAGAAAGGAGACTTTGTCCTTGCGGTAGCCCGGGACGGGAGGTCGTACAAACCAGCCAATGTTGAAAAAGCGACGATCCTTTTGCAGAAGCTCTCCGCACTATCTTCGGAAGCAATCGCGGCGTGGAAAGCCTTGGGAGAGAAATTCAAGAAGGCGAAAGAGCTGGACGATCAGGCGGAGGAAGACCTCGGGGAAATACCGGATGAATTCTTAGGTACGTTCAACCCCCCGAGACTGGTTGCAAGACGCATGCCGCTGATTATTGTGATCCAACAGATCCTCTAATGTACACCCTCATGGAAGATCCTGTCATTCTCCCCACATCAAGAACTACCATAGACAGATCAACTATTCGTTCCCACTTGCTTAGCGACCCGAATGATCCTTTTAATCGGGTACCGCTTAAGATAGAGGATGTTACGCCTGGTAAGTCAATCTATTTTCTCAGGTTTATTCTTTGTTGTGTGCTTTATATGAAACGCTAGCTAATATTATGACTTACAGACGTTGAACTCAAATCTCGCATCGAGGCATTCAAGGCTGAGAAAAAAGGCAAGAAAATTGTTGAATCTGGACTCATGGACATGTCACCTGGCTAAAGTTCGCTATCCATTGTTATGGGGCTGTTAGTGGGAGTAACGGTGGAATATCATGGGTTAAGGGAATTAATACCGATATCGATTGCTGCAATCGTGGCTGGCAGGTACTTTGCATAGATATCTGTACTTTGCTTGGGAAACAGCTGGATAGATTGTCTCTAGATGGTGCGACCGTACTTAGAACGAAGCCGGAGATGGGGATGTCTTCCACATACCATGACGACGGCCGTGGGAAAGATTCATTTAGTACTGTATGGTACGGTAGCCGGCTAGAAATATACGGCGACCGATTCCGAAGCCCGTTAATTACATGGAAGTAGAGAGCAATAGGCAAGGTGGTAAGGTACTCTCTACGGAGAACTAGAGCGCTTTGATTGGTTTCTCACCGCCACCTTGATTGAGGCTGACCGACCTAAGATACCAATGCCTGACCTGAGGATGAAGTGTTCCAGAAAACAGTAATCAATACGAAGTACCTTACTTAATAAAACTTTGAATGAGACAAAGATTTCCATCTTCCCACTACATTAAGACTCAAGGCGAAACTCCAGCATATTGAAGTCACTTTACCTAGGTAGTTGGAGAACAAGCACACGCGGACAGTCCTCTCGGCTGCCAAGTAGAAACCCCCCGAACACATCCTTGAAAGAGCACGCCCGTTGCCTGATACAACCAACAAATCAAAGGAGACCTTCTCTGGCTCATAGATAACCACTACTCCCACCAAAACTCCTGCCATCTGTATCTTCAACACTCTCTGAACACGAGTAGCTATCATCAAAGTCCGGTCGGTGTTGTTGCACTGATAGAGTGAAACTGCTCTACCGCAAAACGCCTGCCTTCCAGAAGTAGGTTGGGCCGTCACGAAGCCACTCTCAACCTTCTCTTTTCCTCCTCACAACTCTTCGCGATTTCACAAACCCTACCATTACTGTTACTGTTCGTACCACGCTTGAAATAGCTTCACTGAACCCAAGGTCGGACTCGCTGACTTGTGTTTTGTGTTATCAAGATGGCTGAAATCCGCCGCAAACTCGTCATCGTTGGTGACGGTGCTTGCGGGAAAACTTGTCTCTTGATGTAAGTGCCAATTCATCGCGCTCTGATCGCTCCGTTCTCCTATCGCAAAGCTCCCCGATCGCTGACGATCCCCCTCAGCGTCTTTTCCAAGGGTACATTTCCAGAGGTCAGCATTCTTCCGTTCTCCCGACCTATCCTCTTTGGCTCCGAAAGCTCGACCACTCCAGATCAGCTACGACTCAACAGGAGCTCATGCGTGGATTGCAATGCCTGACGAAAAATGATGTTAACGGCTTCCTTGTTTAGGTCTATGTCCCCACTGTCTTTGAGAACTACGTCGCCGATGTCGAAGTCGACGGGAAACATGTTGAGTTAGCACTTTGGGATACGGCTGGTCAAGAAGATTACGATCGTCTCCGCCCTCTATCCTATCCCGACTCCCATGTCATCCTAATCTGTTTCGCCGTTGATTCTCCCGATTCACTCGACAACGTCCAAGAGAAGGTATGTAGCTCTTGACCACATACATCCGAGTTGCACTGGGTGCTTTAGACAAGTATAGGACTATCTGCTGATAATATGGGAATCTTAGTGGATATCCGAAGTCCTTCATTTCTGCCAGGGCCTTCCCATTATCCTCGTTGGCTGCAAGAAGGATCTACGCTATGACCAGAAGACTATTGAGGAACTACACAAGACTTCACAGAAGCCGGTGACCCCAGAACAGGTAGGTTACCATTGGATATGAAGCTCCCTACATCTGAATCGATTTTGGCTATGACATGGTTTTGCTTTGAAATTCGAGGAAGAGTTTTGCTAATCCCTAATTTTTTCACAGGGCGAGGAAGTCAAGAAGAAGATTGGTGCACGATACTACCTCGAGTGTTCAGCAAAGACAAATGAAGGTGTTCGGGAGGTATTCGAGCATGCAACACGCGCGGCTTTATTGTCCAAGAAGGGTCGGGATGGAGGAAGGAAAGGAAAGTGCCAGATCTTGTAATGCACCTAGCATTTCGGCTGTGATCGGGGCAAACGGAGAAAGGGATGCATTATCAGGCCTTTTCCTTCTAGAATATCGACTGCAACGGCCAGGTTAAGCAACGGAGGTTTTCCAGTCGTCGCCCTCCCTGCAGTTTTGGAGTTTATCGAGCATCAAAGGATCTACCTCATCACTACCCCAAGCGAGCGGTCTTCGTACGGATTCGGATTCTTGGCCAATTAGGAGTAGCTCGAGGGCTCAGCCGTGGATATCTCATATAACGGATGGAAATTGAGGAGCATTCGGCGCTCATTGGGCTTCCATCGTCCGCACTAGGTATTTCGACAAGCTTACGACCAAGAGTCTTTTTCGGCCTTGATTCCATACTCTCTTTCTCTCTCACTCTCGATCCTCATCTTTGTACGTTTGCTTTCTGATCACGTCTCTTTGCGTATACAACCGGTGTAATAGTCGTCTTCAGATGCGTGTACTGTCGGAATGTTACAACTTATTTCCTGCACTGGTGCATCATATATAACATAACACTGCAGAAATCAACTTAGCACACGCCGAATTGACAGATACAGGTATAAGATCTGCAATAGTGGGAGAGTTGTTTGTTCGATAAGAGAGAGAACGATGTCGATATGTCGTCTGCAGGATACCCTTCGTGCAGGATACCCTTCGACATCGACAGTACCTCACTCAGAACGTGCAGCATTTTGTTCTATTACGAGAGATATCGATTTCGATAGGTTGCCTCCAGGGCATCCTTCTATCTGCACCTTGTTTCATGCAAAACCCCCAATCTTTCCTGCAACAACAGAGGCAATCGGCTTCTCCTCCCCCACAGGCTCCTGCTATACTAGGAGGATACGAACCAATTTCTTACACATCTTTCATGTCCCAAAGCCCCTTATATCCTGCCTATCTCAATATTAGCACACTTATCCAATCCTGCAAACCTCTTGTCCGCTTTCGTTATGCTAAGCTCCATGTAGCTGCAACAATCATATAGCCCCACCTTCCCACTTTGTCTCGTTCGTCACCCCTCCCCTTCTTGTCTACTTCCTTTCCTCACCCAATCTGCTCTCATATCAGAACCACTCGCTATGCCACTACCTATCTGATTTTCGCTTGTTTCTTTTCTACACTTGGTTGACAGAAGCGGGTTTGGGTTTGCGGGATTTACTGGTCGAGGGTGTGGTGGGGGGTCTGGTCGCAATGGTGAAGCTGGGGTTCCCATTTAGAGCTTGTCGTGTCTTGAGTGATGAGTTTTGACGACAGCTTTGTTTGCCATCATGGAAACCTCCTCTTCAAAGACCCGGCTGGCTCATCCATCCAAAGAATCCACCGAGCAAACTGCATCATCCCCAAGCTCCATCCAACATTCCGCTCCTCCCATCACCGCACCCTCGTATCCAACGCCAACCGGTCCCCAACCTCGAGCTCCACACACCCTCTCAACGCCTCTTTCAGCGCTAAAAGCTCGCTGATCCCCTTGCCCATAATGTCCGGCTTACTCCCATCCTGCACCCTCACAGACGCTTGCAGCATGAACGTGCCGCTAGGGTCAAGAGGTTCTGGAGGGGTGGAGGAAAGAAGTGGTTGGTAGAGGAGGATGGATGTGGAAAGGTGGGTTAGGCGGTGGCCGGAGATGAGGTAGGTGGACTTGTAGCTGAGGGGAGAGGAGGGTTTGGGTTACGAATTTCTTGTGTATAAGGAGGTAAGGTGAGGAGAGGGCTTACTGGTAGTTGAGGGCGGACATGACTTTTAGAGGGTCGCCTAAGGTGATGGGGATGTCGGCCATGAGACGGGAGGTTACCGGACGGCGAGCAGCGGGTTCAGGGAGGTCGCGGAATTGGAGGGTCCAGCTCTGGATGTTATCTGCAGTCTCGTTGGTGGCTGGCGTTGCTGGCGCTGTGTCCTCCTTTTGCGTAACTTTCAGCCACGATATGAGCAGGAGAGAGAGAAATCAGAGACCGACAACGTACTTTACCCTCTAATTGAACATCTCCGTTACCTTCTCCCATAAGCACATCTATCACTCCCTCTTCGCCCTCTCTTAAACCCCTCCTCCCAGACCCCTTCGCACCAATATCCCCAACAAGCTGTAAGTAATACAAATCGCCGCTCGTCTGCCCCTGCAAAGCTTGCAATTGCGAGTTTTGCACCCCTTGGAACGCACCCACATGCGCTGGCCTTGCTGCTGCGGGAAGTCTAGCCGGCTTGAAGATGAGATGCGTCTCGAGGATAGGCTGGGGCTGCATGGCAGCGAGGCCGGTAAGGACATTTAGGACGTAGTTGTGCCGGGAGGGGGGGACTTGGGCGAACAGGAGGAGTTCATGCATTTTTGGGGGTGATTGAGGGGTTGCGGGGGGTTTTTGGTTTCTGCGGGTTTGGAAGGACAAAGTATGTTGATGGGTAGAGAATGCTATCTGGCGAAAAAGAAGAGATGGTTTATGACCGTAAGTTAGGAACTGTCATATCTTGGATTGAAAGTTCACTTCCAAGGACATTGTGAAATCCTGTCACCCGGGAAGCAGTCTGGGGAGGTACGCCATACACTTTTGCGAATGGGCTCCATCAAATCCAGTACGTGTTTGGGCGTTCTTGGCATAGAAGAGGACAAGATTATTGCCCCAATCTCAGTCAGAGCTCTTCCCAGGGTTAGAGAAGTTTTAAGTTCATATTCGCTATTAACAAAATTTCAATTGTGGATCTGTGGCGCAACGGTAGCGCGTTGTAAGAACCCCACTGTTTCTTGATGTCAAATGATGTTAATTTTCCGTAGCGACTCCAGATCGAAAGGTAAATCATGCACAAAATCATACCACTTAATCAAATGCTGATCGACGCAGGTTGTCCGTTCAAATCGGGCCAGGTTCATCAGGTTTTTTTGCTTAATGTTTTTCCCATCTGAAAAATCTGGTAGGAAAAGGACACTAGAATAGTTTCACTGTCCTGGAGCCATGTTGTAAACTCTATTCTATGCTTTATATCTACTAGGTACATATATCCAGAGTCAAATACTAATAAATCGTCAAATCTCCAATGAAGTTCTCGAATTTTTCTATTCGACCTACCCCTTCCACTTCCCGCAGTCATGTTGCCCTCATCAACGCTACGCTTCGAGACACTTTATCTCCCTGGGCTGGGAGCTTGATTACTAGAATAGGCTTCATGTTCGGCTTGCTCTGTACCCCTGGTCCCTTCACCGTCCGTAACGAGGAGAAGGCAAGACAGGCGATGGAGGCAGCGGTGGACCTGTTGCCGAATGTCAAGCGGGCCGTATTGACGTTGACGTTTGCGGGGCATGACGAGCCCGAATACCAAGTAAAAGAAATTGTGACCCGTGCGTTGAAGATAGCGAGTCCGCTTAGAGGGTTCGCTGGTTTATCTCTGGAGGGAGCTGATTATGAGAATGCTCAGCGAACTCGTGTTATGAGGGAGGTGCGTGAAGCTCTTGGCTGTCAGTGAGCGGGACGAGCATAAGTCACGCATATGTTGCACTGAGACTGGCAACTTTTCATCCTGGTGGTGATGTTGCCATAGGTGCGATAGAGAGGCATACCGTTACTGGTTCCGAGCTTACGAAACCGCTCGTTTGCCAAAATTGCCCCAATGCTAAGCAGGCGTAGAGCGGGTCTGATCGGAGCAACGGTAATGATAGTAAGGTAGGAGAGAGTAAAAGGACAAGGAACAGAGAGTGTCGAGGAAGACAGGAAGGAAAGTTTGGAGAGCCTGAGGTTTGTGTCAGATCTCCTTGTCCATCGTCGCCGCTTTTCCAGTAGATACGCAGAGGCTCTGTGCCTGAAATCCAAACGGTCGCTCTAAACCACTGCAAATCCACTACGCACTGACGGCCTGCTGAAAAGTAGGAATCAGGCAGCAGCTCACTCTCAAATCATTCAGAATCATTGCAACGATCACTCAGGTCGCGCGACGGTAGAGCGGCGCCCACCGATCCCCCGATGGAGGGTGGAGTTGGGGCAGATCTGTCACCTTGGCGGTACTGTGGTACTTTAGTCATTTGAAAAGCCAACCTCGGCCGCGTACAAATTGACCAATAGAGCTCTTCCCGCGCCGGTCGTTATCCCAATCGCTGACCGAGCACCACTGGGCCGGACTCAGCTCCGCAATCTTCCGAGCCACCTCTCCCACCGTCCCACGACTCTTGAATGCGATATATTGCTGATCAACCACGGTCGAGCGGTAACAGCTCCGTCCTGAGTGTAGGGAGAGCTTCTATAAAGCTACCGCTCGTCCTTTGTAACCGCTGCACAAGCTTATCGCCGTCCCCGCCACGAAACTTCTCCCAACCAAGCCGCCATGAACCCAACACGTATTCTCCGCGCCGCAGAACACCACCGCAACCCCCTCATCCACTTCCTTGGCAAACGCTCTCCCCCAAGTCCGTACCCCCTTCCCTCACCCCCCCTCCCCAACTAACATCCCCGACCCAGAATCCCCCGATCCAACCCCACACGCCCACCCCGCTTCCCCCAGCGAAACCCTCCCCGACTCCTTCATAGCATACCGCTCCAAAGCGCAACAGCACGGCCCTCTCGGCGGCCAGAAATCCGCGCCTCCACCGCCATCGCCGAATCTGATGACTTATGGTGCCATTGGGGGGCATAGTGGGCATGAGCTGGGGAGTATAGAAGCGCCGAAGGGTGTGTTGTTTGATAGGAGTGAGCTGCCGAAGAGGTTTAGGGGGTTGGGGTGGACGGAGAGGGAGATTGAGGCGGTGGAGACGGGGGGGGCGAGCTTGTTTGGGTGAGGGGATGGGGTGTTGGTGGGTTGGCATCGAATGGGATTCGGGAAGGAGTTGTGAGGGACTTGGGTGGACTGATGACGGCTTTTCAGGGGAAAGAGAGGTGTTCAACACTGATAGAGGTACGAGCAATCGTGATTCAGGATACAGAAGGTGCCCGAAGGTTAACATGGGACCAGCGCTCTACATGGGTGGCAAGAGCTGAATGGGACAATGGCCACGATATCCCAGTCTGGTGGGCAACACATCTTGATTTTATTTCAAAACTCTCATCTAAGGAATGGCGGAGGCATCTCCGCAGGCAGAAATAGACCACTGGTGCAAGCCCACGCTGCGATCAGAGCTTCTTTGTTTGTCGTCTCTGCAAGCTCACTAATTCATTCTGTTCCAGTGCTATCCGCTTCCTTGCCCTCATCCTCCCATCTCTCCCACACCTCTCCCACACCTCTCTACCCCACCACGTCCAATGACAGATCATACGAAGTCCTTTTCCTCTACCGTATTCAACAGCCTTGCTCCCGCTCTCATCACCTCTGCTGTACCTTGCCCATCTGCTATCGATCGTTCCCATCCCTATTTCCACTCGCTCTTCTTGCTTTCCCCACACCTGGTTCCCAGATCCCATGCCACTGTCGGCTCCCGCCCTCGACAATTTGACAGGCTCCCACTTCGGTCTTATTCCTTCTGACGCTTTTCTTCCCCCTGTGCCCCAGCATCCTCTTCGCCCATCGCATCCGTAAACCTCTCGTACCTCCTCAGCCCGTCCTCCCCAATCTCATACCACCCCGCCTTCTCCCCCACAAAAATATGATTCGCCTTTCCCTGTACCGCCCCCAAACCCGTTGGCCCCATACTGTTCTCATCAACCGTGCCCGCACATATCCCAATACTCTGGGGGTTGGCCTTGTATTTCATATAAACCGGGCTCCCGCAGGAGCTGCAGAAGGCGCGTTCGGCGGCGGCGGAAAGGTTCAGCGTTTTGAGGTCGGTTGTGGAGGTGAAGGAGATGGAGGAGGAGGGGAGATCGAAGAAGGGGAGGAAAGGGGCGCCGGAGAGGCGGCGGCAGGTTGTGCAGTGGCAGTAACACAGAGAGGTGGGCAGGGTGGTGGAGGTGTAGGTTGTTGATCCGCAGAGGCAGGAGCCTTTGAGGGCGATGGGGGGGTTAGGGGATGTCATTGTGGGGATATGACAGATGGAAGGTTTGAGGTGAGGGATGGGGGTCTGGGTTGAATGTTGCAAAGAGCTGAGTTTGAAAAAGTAACTCGTTGGAGATGTAAGGAGATGGAGTTTGTTAGACATGGGAAAAGGATCAGCCGGCGAGAAGCAGACAGTGGGGCACGCTCTTATCATGGAGAATAATCAGTTTCATATACAAAGCAACAAGGTCTCTAAGTATCTATACCATACCGGTAGGCAGTAGAGAAGAAGTTAACCAAAAGCATATCGCCCCCAACGATAATTCATACCACAGAATCGATAACAGCCTTAGCGACGGACATGATTGGTCGAGAATCGAACCGAAGGAGGCAACTCCGCCCTTCAGTTTCCCAGACCAACAGCATCGACACCTCAAGACTTCTTCGGCCCCTTTCAATTGACTTCACAGAATGGACATCCGCGTCGATGAAGAAGACGAGACGGGAGCTTTGACAGCCACGTATATAGAGTCCCGCTCTAGCGGCAATGGCAGAATCGATATCATTGTGAGCTTGCTACCACTACAGTCATGCGCTGGACCGTGAACGTTACTCTGGCTGACAGAGTTATGATCAAAGCTGCCTGAGAACAAAAGCAGCTTGTGGTCAAGAGTACTTAGTGTGTTTCTCCCAGCGGGTTATCCGCATAGTGTCACAAAAGATTACATGTGGTAGGAGACAGTCTTGACCACAATCCGCAGGATCATTATGAGTACCCCAATCTCTGATGCTGACACTGACGAAACATCGCCAGGTATCAGATATATGTAAGGTTATCTTCGCCTGCATGCTTGTCCCACAAAGTCTATCCGTCCACTGACATGGCCCCATAGGATTCTCTCCAAGCATTCTCAAGCTCAATTGCAGGACTGTTATCATCAAGAGCAGTTCTGGAAGGTGCAATCTCCTTTTACAGCCGCCAGAAAGCTAATCTTCTAACGTGACCTCTCCAGGCGTGGGAGTGGGCGACGCGTCAGCCTCACCAACAGCCGCACTCCTCTTATCCGTGCTGCAGGAAAGCATGGGCAGGATAGCAACAATTCTCTTTGCGCATAAGCTCGGCACCTCGCTCGAGCCCGAATGTAAAATGTATAGGCTCGCCGCCGATGTCTTCAACGATACGGCTATGGTATTAGATTGCCTAAGCCCTGCACTCCCGAAGGCGCCGAGGGTGCTTCTGTTAAGCTTCTCGAGTGTGTTGAGGGCCTTGTGCGGCGTTGCGGCTGGAAGCTCCAAGGCGAGCCTCAGTGCGCATTTTGCCAAGTGGGGAAATCTGGGGGAGCTCAATGCGGTGAGTGAAGGCCGATGGCTCTCGTTTCTTCAACATCCTCAGCTTGATGTTTGAAGCGCTTTGACAGCATAAGGCAGGTTCTCGGCTAGAGAATATTGACGTTAATCTTCATTTTCATTTTACAACTGTCGCGTTCGACGATAGCGCCTGTGCTCGATTGCGGCAGCATCATGTTTCGACACCCGCTGCCTTGCTTCAGGCATGGTGCATTGGTTGTGCAAGCCTAAATAAGATAGCAGACGTAGTATGGAACAAGTCGGACGTCAAGTTGCTGATCTTATACCAATACAGAAAGATTCAAGCCAGGAAACAATTATTTCGTTGATGGGAATGCTGGTACGTTCGGCTCCCAACCGTTCATTGGAAGGCCTAATTCGTCGAAATGCAGGCGGGGAGCGTTGTAGTTTCTCATGTGTCTACTGCGACGGCGACTTGGTCATGCCTCGTTCTGCTCTTGTCAATACACTTGGCGATGAATCATGCAGCAGTAAGAGCGGTCAGCATGCATAGCCTGAATCGGCAGAGAGCCAACATAATTTTCTCGGCCTTTCTAGATCATGACAAGATACTGACGCCGGAAGAGGTATCAGACCAAGAGCGCATCTTTGAGTGGGATGGCGTGCTGCGATGGAGAGGCTCCTCTCCCATCGGAAAAGCTAAGATTGGTATTCCTTTGCAGAGTCTCATGAGCTCTTGGGAGCCTGCGCATGCTTCAACAGGCTCCATACGCGACACGGATCTTCTTTTAATGAAGCTTGTCAAAGCATTCAGGCAAGAGGACTACCTACTATGGTACGACGTCTCAAATAAAGTGGCGCTGATAGTTCTCAAGGATGGAGCTTCATCGAGATCGCAGTTGAAGGCGTGGGCCCTTGGTCTTTGGGTCGCTCACCGCTTTAACCAACAAGATGCGACACGCGCCTCAGCAGACACGTCATTCGATTTGCTTGAGAGTACGCTTGTGGGTCTCTCCAACCGTTGGAACCGGTACATGGAGCGACTGGAAGCTGCTGGATGGGATGTCGACGTCGCAAACCTCGAGACAACATCCGGCACTCGCATTCGCCTCTACTCCGACCCACCCTCCGAACAGCATCCATCACAGTTGACAGTTCAGGATTGATTGGCAGTAATGAGTCGGCTAGGGCTGCTGGCATACCTTACATCCGTCATCTAATTAAATGAGCCTAATGTGTGTACACCTCACACTACCTCCGTACCTCGAGTGCGACTCTGCAGGCTCGCCGGAACCAAGAAGGCGGATCAAGCTTTGCCGAGGCCAGCCAGAGAGAGATTAGAGGGACAGGTACCGGTAACTTGATCTTGATGGTTCCAATAATAACGATAATAAGGCGTCGAAGCAATCAAAGTGCCCAAAGTAACTCTGTATCCTAGGTACCTTACTCGTACGTATTATTGGCGGCAATGCAACGATAGAAGCGCAGCCCTAGCGTAGAGTCCCTAGCAGTTGGGACGTGGGATGATCGACGTGATTAACCGGTTGGGGCAGTCTTCTGGAAGGACACTGGAAGCCACCGAAGGGCTTGTGGAAGCTAAAATGTTCCATACGCGCAACCATTAGACGAGTCGTGTCTGCTGACGGTCAAATTACAATTCTGATTAAACATGCATTTGAGATATGGGCCGACCAGTCATATCTGCTGCATGCTGCATGCTGCATGGGTCTCTCGCTCTGTTAAAGCGGCAATGTGTGGTTCAGTGGCAGGATCCAATCACGAGATGGATCAATCAGAAACTGCAGAAGCCATTTATTGTCTTAAGTCCTAAACCCTGTTTGCATCAAAACCGTCTGGGACTGGAGTGACTCGCGGTTCGCGGTTCGCTGTTCGCTGTATGAGGTGAATCAGTGTGGTTGACGATTCGTCAGAGCATGTCGTGTTCCACTGCTGAAGCCTGTCAAGCCTCTTTGTCCGTCTGTACCTCGGGACATATGGGGACATATGGGGACGACCCCTCTTCCGGAGGGATGAGTCAAGTTTCGAGTCAAGGGTCCGGAAAGAAGATCAATGTTTTGCCTGCTGAGAGACTAAGGACCTTGGATGTCTGACTCAGCGGCGGCGGCGGCAACAGTTGGTTATGCAGTTTTACGACTGGGGGTTCATCAAGCGCTTATGAGCTCAAAACAATCAGCACTTCCTCGCGGTGAAAAGCAAAAAGGAACAAGGTCACAAGGCTTAGCAGTGGGGCATCAGGGATGATTGCTGATTGGCTTGATGTGGATCGTTCTGGAAGAAGGCTAAGAAGGCTAAGAAGGCCGCTAAGAAGGCTTCGACACGCTAAGAGATTCCTTCGATTGCATTACCTTAATCTACATTCCATCCCCTTCGCACCCGTTGCCCTTGCTAGCTTGCTTCCGTTCTCCGCCCCAAATTTCGGTCTCGCATAAAGTAGTATCAACTCCTCCGTAACACACGCAACCCACAAGTTCATTCCTCCCTTTGGCCTGCGGTCTACTGTGTAATTCATCTTCACCCTCACCTCATCAGTCGCTTTCCCACCTCTGCCTCACCCCCCCCATCGTTAGTAACCCTTCAAGATATTCTTGCGCGCGGATTATTTCATCATCGGCACACGTCAAACGTCAAACGTCACTCTTTATCACCCCAATCCCCCACTTTCAGGCAGTCATCCAGCTGCAATTGACGAACCCCGTTTGCACTTCTGCTGCTTTCCGGCTGTTACCTGATCGATGCAATTCTGTGTGACACGTCGAAAAGGATAGCGACATTGGGTTGACAGCGGCTTGCGACAAGGTTCGGGTGCCTGCGTGACCTGATCCAGCACAAGCAATTTTGGCGAGTTTATCCGATTCTACAACGATAAAATCTGGAATTTACGAGCGCACAAAGCGAGCCTTCTTCCCTGATTAGGAGGACGCGGTTGTGCTCCTTGAAGGGTTTTTGCCACGCCAGACTATCCGTTGTCAATCTACGGACCTAGGTTGCAGCAATCAGTACGTAAGCCCGTCCTCGGATCCCCGAGGTGTCGGTCAAAGTGGATCGCTCGGGTCCTACCATTCGTCGAAGGTCGGTTCTTACAATACCACTGGTCAGAAGAGCTGGGAGAAGTGATTGGAAAGGCTCCAGGATAAGATCTTGGAAGCGCGCCATGATCCGCCGGAAACCTAGCCCCCCGTCATTGTATCTATCCACTCCCTCACCGGAGACCTCTCCTCGCCCCTCATTAGTTATATCGGATTGGGACGCAGACGACGAAGAGACCATGTCAACCGAAGACCTCGACTCTTCTCGACCCATGAGCGACACCAGTTCCAACATCGACATACAATCAGTGGGACCGTATTGTCCCCAAAGACCGAGTCTACCGGATGTACTGTCGAACTCCGCACCACCGCCATGGACATTGAGTGCATTTACTGCCTACCTCTCGCAAAATCATTGTCTCGAGAACCTCGAATTCACAATGGACGCCGATCGTTACCGAGAACGTTTCGACGTATTAGCCGCACAAATGGCCGGTATGCCGATGACGCCCGAATACGAAGAGTGTAATTATCTTCGCATGCTATGGCAGCGCTTACTAGACGCCTATATCGTACCCGATGGTCCTCGAGAGATCAACATCCCCAGCCAAGTCAGAGAAACCCTCCTCTCATTACCCAATCATACCAGTCCTCCACGACCCGAAGTGCTCGAAGCTGCCGTAAAGATAATATACGACCTAATGGAAGAGTCGGTTCTGGTATCGTTCTTAAACGAGGTTCCGTCGGTCAAGGCGGCACAATCATACAATGATCAATTAAACGACTCGGACGAGAACTTACGGACTTCGCGGATTAGTTCCAAAGAGCGGAAGTCAAGGAGATCCAGATCTCGAATGAAGACGTCCCCTTCAACTTCGTCTCTGGATATTGCACTTACCCCCCGAGCACCTAGTCGTCACCCGGCAACGTCGAATTTTATTGCCAATTCCACCAGAACCGGCAGGGCGAGGGCACCGAGTCATCTATCGAACGGCAGCGGTGATTCCAGCATGACGGATGATTCAGCGAGCGCTACAAGTCCCAGCAGGGAACCAATGACGCCCCCAACAACACCTCCTTCGAGTGACGTTGGAGGGAGTAGTCCCAAGGGTCGAAATGATACCTGGAAGAAGATGCTGGGATGGAAGAAAAAGTCGAGTAATGGGATGAGAGATCATCGTTTTCCCACACTCGAAGACTAAGGACCGGCAGTCCCGCAACAATGAAAGACTTCCTACGTTACATTCGACACAACCACTAGGGAAAAGTCGGTTTCAGGGGGGAAAAAAAGCAATTCCCCTCCATACCGGACACCACCACGATGTTCTCGCCTCACGATCCTCATCACCACATCATCCACCATCAAACTCTGCTCCTTGCATTACTTGAGATAGCGGCTGCATATCGATAGACGCATATACCACATCTGACTGTATGATTGGCGTTGGACCTGGCCGCACCCTGCATTTTTTCGCTGTCCATTCTGCAGCTTTTGTACTGCCCCACGATTACCAGCGCAGGAGTTTCTGACGGGCAGCATTTGCATCGCAGCGATACCATTTTGTATGTACATAGCTTACGACTCTTATGAAGTATCTTGATAGAGAGGGTATGAAGTCAAAAACAAAAGAACGTCTTTCTCCATACGGGAGTACCCTATCACCCACTCACAGGTTTTGGGTCCAAGGCTAAACTCGACCAAGCCAAATGACTGTGACACATGACTTCGGTTCGATGCCAGCGATCTTGGCGCTTTTCGGAGAATTTTGGTAAGAGCAGCGAGTGGCGTTGCGGGGGAATTTTGAGTTTCAAGGCTCGAACTTATTAATTGCGTCCGGTACCTAAAGTACCATACAGTACAGAGTATTCCGTACTGTACTAGGTAAGGTACGTACGTACGTGGTCTTGCTGTGTAATCTGATCTTCCATCTTCCATCTTTCTGCCTGTTAGAACTATGTGCGGTATCATCATGATGGGCTGGGTTTTATGCGCCTACTTCCTATTGGCTCTCAACGCTTATCTGGGACAGACTCGTGTTGATTGTTTATTGAATACTAGTAATTGAAGCCGCTTTCGTTCCGGTCTTCTGTCAACCACATGTATTGTTGCCCTACACATGTGGAATGCAAGCCAATGCCAAGCCCACAATCCATCCCCAGAGCCAAGCTGGCCTAATTCCACTTCTGTGTCTTATAAATGATATGATTCCATAACGGGGCATTGGAAACGAGAAAAGGATGATCGTCGATTTCAGCATTGGCTGCTCCCCTGGGTTATCCAATCTTGTGATACGCGCCTGTCAGCATCAAACGCCACCTTGGGAAGAAGTTCCGCCGCCGCCGCCGCCGCCACCACCACCAGCACGTTTCTCACAAAGTGGACCCGTCAGTTTTGTCAGAAGCGTGAAAGAAGGCGCCACCAAAATATATCACTCATATATGATGATATTGAGTGAGGGAGCTCCAGCCGAGGACCGGACAAGGATTACCGCGCCACAAATGTTTCGGGGGAAATGTAAGCCTCGGAGTGTAGTCTATCTGTTTTGTACTGGATAAAAATTACTTTTCTTTTTTTGCAAATTAGTTGCTAAGCGAAAATGGGATATCTCCACCACGCTTCGATCCCATTTCATGATTCTTGGCAGAGCGTTTCGGTGAGCATATTGGAATCCGGTTTCTTAGGATTCCCTTTTCATTTAATGTTGCAGAAATCTGCTCTTCTTATCCCAATCCCATCACGGGTTGGCACTATCCTCTGCACTTTTATAGGTTAGGTCAACAAGTGGCAAGCAGCAAGCAACACATGGAGCCTCTAAGCCATGTTTCCATCAAATCTGGTCCTTGCGGAGCGATTATGGGAACGGCGATATCCGCAACGCACTGCGCCTGATAGAAGGAAGAAGGACGCGAATCCGGTCTTGATTTTTTCACCAAGGGTTTGCAAAGAGTCAGTGAATAGTAACCAGTCTCGACTGGATGTCCAAATGGACAGTTGGGCTTATCATTCAACGGAAACAATACAAGCGTTGACTCGGGTTAACAAGGAGAATCGGGCACAGGAGTACTGGTACATCCCAGATTTTGATACATGAACTGGTACTTAGTCCAATAGTTGACCTTGCCTGTTTGACTACCGGGCCATGTTCGTCGACTTTTTGCACCCCACCAATACTCGTGTTGTATAAAGCACCGTGGGAGAGGGATAAGGTCAAAGATCACGAGCAAGTCAGGGTAAGTTTGGTCGGAGAAGCATTTGAAGCTTAGGGTAGTAGATTCTAGCTATAGCAATTCTTTTGAAAAAAAGATACCCCTGACTTTATTTCTTCGAAGACGACGAAAATGCTTCTTTAATGAGGACCTTCGAAGAAGATACGATGGGACTAAAAGCAGCAAAAAGGTTGCATCTGGCCACCAAGGTTTTGTTCCCCGACAGCTTACCTCCGTACGGTGTTCGAGAATCACATTGATACAAGGACCTCTACCCAACAGAGCTGCTGCTTGGTGATGTCCCCACGAGCGGAAAAAGCTCCTTGTGGCATACTGTCAAAGCTAGAGCGGAGGAAATTGCCAGGATAGTAAGGCTAAACATCCTCAGACTCGAACGTGTAACCAAAAAGCCAGAAGAGTAAATTCCATGACGGAGTGCAGTGAATACCTAATACGCTTCAAACAAGTGCGGTGGTTAGAACTTTCTGGTGACGCTGTGCATCACATGAGTTATGGCTTGACGAACTTGATGAGGTGGTCCTTTTTTGACATACTTCAAAAAAGAAGAGAGAGTTTTGGTTGCCTCAGATCTCAGGCGTGTCCTAACCCCGTTAAGGCAAAGTTCTGGAAAAAATGACGTTTGAATAGTCAGCAGAACCGGTAGATCACGTGTACCAAAAATGCGCTTCAGGTGCCTTACGCCAACCTGTAGGCCGCGACATTCTCAGAAGCCACCGGCGACGATACCTTCTTATCTTACACCCATCGGTTTCATTTTACGCATAGTCGTTCGTTATAGTTCTACTGCGGATTTATCATAATCAGCTCTCTGCATCATGAGTTTCGACCGGTCCTCGGCCCTGGAGTCCCAACCGTCGGAGATGAGGAGGGAAGAGGATCCCGAATACCGTGGGTCTATCTATGATTATCTAGGCATCATCAAGACATCGCTGACTGAATAGGCGATGACCCCGAGTTCAGTCGCTCAGCCGAGGATCTCTCTGTCAAGCTCTTCTCCCTTGTACGCGGTACCATCCATAAACAGGGACGAGCAACCTGATAACAATGCGCCGTAGACCTCAAACATCGCCCGCCTGACACAACAAATAAACCTACTTGGCACAAAAAGAGAGACAGAACGAGTCAGAGAACGAGTCAACGATTTGCTTGGAGTGAGTTGGCGCCTCAACTGGAACACGCAATCCTTTCTAATATGGCTTATAGCAAGCAAGAGATGGATTCAAGGAAGTTGGTGAGGGCGTGAAGAAGTTGACGACATGGGAGGACCTGAATGTAGGATCTGCCCCATCGACCCACCTGATCGGTTAAAGTTCTAAAATACATCTGCTTCAGGCCTCCCAAAAGTACACCCAGCAGAAACTATGGCGCGAATTCCAAGCCTCAGGCTCCGAATTCCAAACCATCCAGCGCCTGGCCCTTGAAAAACAGCAAGCTTCCGCATCCGCCGCCCGCACCGCAGTTGACTCGCACGATGCCCCACAATCTTACTCCGACAGCCCCTCACAACAGCAGTCCCAGCTGCAAGACCAAGAACAGCTTCGTATGGCATCGCAAGATGAAGTGGATTTCCAAGAGTCGCTGATTGTGGAACGAGAATCCGAGATTAGAAACATCGAGCAAAGTGTTGGGGAGCTGAATGAGCTATTCAGAGACGTGGCGCATATTGTTCACGAGCAGGGAGCCCAACTCGATTCGATTGACGCCAATGTGCAGAACGTGGTGGGAGATACGAGGGAAGCGGACGTCGAGTTGAGAAGTGCGAGTCGGTATCAGAAGAATGCAAGGTCGAAGGCTTGCTGTTTACTGCTCATACTGGCTGTGTTACTCGTAATCATAATTCTGGCTGCTTCTTTGGGCTGATAGAGGCTGTTCGTCGACGTTCTGGTAGGCTCGTGGCGTTCATGGTTTATGCATGGGACGGACTGGCATTTTCTATCGTACAATCTAGCTCTCGATCCAGAGCATTACTATACAGTACCCAAATACATACGCCTCCAACGATGCACCCTCCCTACAACTCCCAAAAATCCTCGCCGAACTCAATAAAACCCAAACAACCTCCCCACCCTCATCCTCACCCCCTCCCAACTATTCAACTTCGGCCTCACATCCAAATAAAAGCTCAGCCCCGCACCTTCCCCCGCACTCCCCCTTCCCCGATAAAAATCAATCACATACTCCACCTCCCCCCCCTCCCTCCCACACCGCTCCACCACCCAATCATGCCGGTCAAACGGCCGCTCATACCCCAACCACCCGTACACCCTCGCCCGCGGCGTCAACGCCTTACTGTCCCCTCTAAAACTCCTCAACCGCGGCCCGCCGCAGCTGGCGTTTGCGGCGCGCAGACGGGGGGAGGTGGTTTCCCAGGATTTGATCAGCGACCAGGCGCGCTCGTTGACGGCGTTGTGGATGGGCACGATGGTGCGCATGTCGGCGGCGGCGGGGGAGTGAGATTTGCGCGCCATGGCGTCGAAGAACATTTTTTCCGAGGGGTAGATCCAGTTTGCTGATGGGGGTGGGGTGGTGGCGGGCGGGGAGGTGGGGAGCGGGGTTGTGCTTGCGGGGGAGGTGTCGGCGCGGGGGATGGAGGAGATGCTGCGGTGGTCGTTTAAGGGCGGTGGGTCTTTGGTGGGGAGAGAGGGCGAAGGCGTTGCGGGGGTGAGGGGGGAGGTTGGTTGGTGAGGAAGGGGGGCGCGGGATTCTTTGGCGGCGTTTTCGAGCCAGGCGGTGCGGGTGGAGTTGTCGACCGGGCAGGTAGATGGGGGAGGGTGGGTGGGTGTGGAGGACATTTTGTATATCGCTGTGGTGAGGCTCTGTTGGATATTGGTGATGTGCTCATGAAGCTTTGAAGCTATCTAAGATCTTAGGGCATCGGCGTTCCGTATTGAGAAGCTCCGACTCAGCTTTTGGCTGACAAAGTTTCAGCTCCGGCTCTTTTGACCGTGTTCCATCGGGCGATTGGTTCCCAACTTCTCTATTTGACCTCAAACACTCAACGATGGCAGACGCAACCTCCCACAAGATCTACCGCGCCAGCACAACAGCCCCCGTCAACATCGCAGTCATAAAGTATCCCCCCCCCCACCCCACCCTCGCCACACACCTTCAATCTGACTCGGCCCACAGATACTGGGGCAAACGCTCCCCCACCCTCAATCTCCCCACCAACTCCTCCCTCTCCGTCACCCTCTCCCAATCCGACCTCCGCACCCACACCACAGCCTCCTGCTCCTCCTTCTTACCCCCCGGCCAAGACTCCCTCCTCCTCAACAACCACCCCTCCCCCCTCACAACCCCCCGTACCCAAGCCTGCCTCTCCTCCCTCCGCACCCTCCGCACCGAGCTCGAACACGCCAACACCAACCTCCCGAAACTAAGCCTCCTTTCCCTCAAGCTCGTCAGCCAGAACAACTTCCCCACCGCTGCGGGGCTCGCTTCGAGCGCAGCCGGGTTCGCGGCACTGGTACGCGCCATTGCGGATCTATATGAGCTCCCACACACTCCAACCCAGCTCTCCCTGATCGCGCGCCAAGGCTCCGGCTCCGCCTGCCGCAGTCTGCTCGGCGGCTATGTCGCCTGGGACGCTGGTGTGCTCGACGACGGGACTGACAGCTGTGCGCGGGAAGTGGCGCCGAGGAGCCACTGGCCGGAAATGCGTGCGCTGATCATGGTGGTCAGCGATGCGAAGAAAGACGTCTCGAGCACGGCGGGGATGCAGCAAACGGTCGCCACGTCCGCCCTTTTCGCCACGCGGGCGCAGACGGTGGTGCCCCAGCGCATGACGGAGATGGAGCAGGCGATCCTGGCCCGCGATTTCGAGACGTTCGCACGTGTGACGATGCGCGAGAGCAACAGCTTCCACGCCTGCTGCCTCGACACGGACCCGCCGATTTTCTACCTCAACGACGTCAGTCGGGCTGCGATCCGCGCTGTTGAGGGCATTAATGCGAGAGCGGGGAAGGTTGTGGCGGCATATACGTTTGATGCGGGGCCGAATTGCGTTGTTTATTTCTTGGAGGGGAGTAAGGGGGTGGTTTTGGGGGGGTTGGAGGGGGCGTTGGGGGGGAAGGAGGGGTGGGAAGGTGGGGAGGCGGGAAGTGGTGGTGGTGGGGAGAATGGGGAGGAGAGGGTGATGAGTGCTTTGAGGGATGGGGTTAGTAGGATCATCATGACGAGTGTCGGGGAGGGGCCGGTGAGCGTGCAGGATCATTTGGTTGATGAAAGGGGCGAGGTGGTGAAAGCATGATGGATGAGTGAGCCAATGAATGTATTTGCGCAAGATAATGACTTTTATGGTTGTATACCCCCCCTAAAAAAGCCGTGGTATTTCATGTCTTTTCCTTTTCCCAACTCAGGACCCAAGCAGCGAAAGTCTCGCAAACTCCTTGACCACCGGCGCCGTCCTCACAGTGCCCACTCCCTCAAGACTATCCCACACCACCCCATCCCCGCCGCTCGGTCGCTGCCCCTCCCCCTCCGCCCCTGCAGCATTCCCCTCCGCCAAAAACACCTCCCCGACACACGCCGCACACATCCCCACCAGCTCCGCCATCGCCGCCTCCACCGCCCTCGCCCTCTCCCGCATACCCCTCCGCATCAGCCCCTCGACCAACCTTCCTACCTCATCCCCCACAGCATTCACGCGCTCGATCAGCCGCCCGATACTAGCGATCAGGTACTCCTCCTCATACACACTGCCCTTCTTCCCCCTCGCACGCTTGCGTTCCTCGCGCCGGCGGTTCTTGGACGTGCGCCGGGTCGCGGAGGTGCCGGCGGTGCTGTGGGACGTGTAGCGGGTGGCGAGGGTGGTGGCGAGGGTGGAGGCGGCGGTGGTGGAGGCCAGGGAGATGTTGTCCGGGATATCTGCGGCATCGTTGGTGGTGGTGGTGGCGTCGCCGGAGAAGAAGGCGAGCGGGTCCTGGGATTTTTTGAGGCGGAGGTCGTGGAGGCGGGGGACCTGGGCTTGGAGTTGGGCTTTGCAGTCGGCGAGGAGGTCGGTGATTGTGGCCATGGCGTCTGTGAGGCCGGTGTCGAGGATGGGGTCGAGGAGGTTGAGGTGGTTGTGCAGGGATAGGAGGCGGAGGGCGGAGGCGAAGTGGTAGCCTTTGCAGAGGAGGCGGGCGGCGGTTGGGATGTCTGAGAGGTAGTCGGTGTGGATTGTTGCGGCGGCGGTGAAGTCTTTTGATTCGGTGAGGGTGTCGGCGAGGGTGTGGGCGAGTTGTTCGAGTTGGGGTGGGGGAAGGGGAATCAGGGTGGCGGAGGAGAGGGATTCGCGCCAGAGGTGGGCGAGACGGTAGGATTCGCAGGCGGAGGGGTGGTCGGTAAGGTATTCGTAGGCTTTGGGGGAGTGAGTGGGGGTGTGGAGAGGCTGGCGTTGGGGGAGCTTACCTATGCCTGCTTCTCGGAATTTGGAGGTTTGACGGAGATGGTCTGCGTATAGACGCATGATCTCGCGGAGCTTCTCTTCGCGGTAGCGATACAACTCTAACGCTTCTTGGTAGAGGTCATGCTTGATGGTGTAAGCCTTGACTTCATCGAAAGCGTCTAGATCAAACAAATGCTTCAATGCTTTCTTGTATCGGCCAAGGTGATTGTCAAGGGAGTACTGGCGGCGAAGCAATGACATTCCCTGAAGATCCTGGAGAAAGGGAAGATATTCCCGTGGATCCTATGATTGTGTCAACTTTCGCGCAATCGTTTAGGGCAATGGTAGGGTCTGAAGACCTTTTGGGACTGCTGGGCGACTAGCAAGGTCAAATCGAGGTCGTAGAGCCCGAGAGCATTGTCATACAATCGGTTGACGTCGGCTAGGAAGCAAATATGCTCTACCGCTCGATCTACGTTATCGGGGCGCTGAGCTGCACGCGAGTTAGTCCACCGTTCATATATTGAAGCATATAGTCTTAGTAAAAGTAGAACCTCTTGGTGCCACTCGAAGTCTAAAGTAGGTGCAACGATATGTTCGCCGGTAAAAAAGGTACATAGCACATGGAAGACCTACTCCTTATTTTGCCAATTTCGGCCAAACCTGCATCTAAGTCCGGAGGAGCTTTGCAGACATGGGAAGTAATAATGTTTTGAATGTAGCCAGACCCACGGCTCTCGAGGACTTCCAAGAAAGCATCGCATATTCTGTTAACTTTAGACCGATTGCTTCCTTTTGAGGCTACCGGCTCATATAAGTGTGTCTCGGCAGGTACTACCTTCAGAGTTTCTCTATACATCGTCTTGGATACATCTTCCTCCCTATCGAGCGTTAGATAATCCCCAGGTAAGTGATCCATCATGCCTACCTGAGCTGAGACAAGAAGAGATCAATGTGCTCCACCTTTTGGACCTGGTCCACAAAGAGCCCAATGTTCGCTATAAAATCTTCCGGTGCGTGATCGTGTAGAATGTTCATATCCACTCTCTGATTTCTGCACGCAAGGAAAGCATTCTTGAACTCTCTCTCGTTGATGCTCAGCCGAATGCCTGCGAGAACCAGAGCTCGAGGGTAGATGGTCTCCAGATTCCCTCTTGGCATTTGCATCACCAGAGCGAAGATCGAAGGCATGACCGTGACGAGTCTGGCTCCACGCTCAATGCTGCGACATCTCTCGTCTGACTCTGGAGTATCTGGCGGTATTTCCATATCTAGGCTAGTGAGCAAATTCATTCAAGAATGCACGGTTCGAATATTGACCTTCTATAGATGCCATATGCACAAATTTCAAAAGATGCTGACCCGTTGTGAATATCAAATGCGCTGGCGTTACCAAGAACGAGGTACAGTTCTTGGATAGAAGACGCTGATCTGCATATAAAGACCCATTGTCGGAGACTCTAAAAGACGTATTGACAACTTGATCATTTGAAGTGCTATTATCTTCGATTCCTACACTTGATGAAGCGATGCTCGGATCAAGCAAACCGTAGTAATTCATCATCTCAAGAGAAAGCTCTTTATGCCATTTCATGGCAGGCGACTTGGGTAGTTTGCCAGTCAATTGCCATTGATATAAGGAGACGCTTGAGTGATGAAGAACTCTAATTAAGAAGACAGGCTCTTCGGAATCTGCAAGAGTCACAGCAACATCTAAAACATTTTCCTTCAGAGCGATCTCATGCAAAGCCATCGGTGGTGGTATGTTAGCAAGCCTTAAAGGAGTGAGCTTCAGGTTTTCTATGACACGGTCAGTAAGCAATCAATGGAGTAACCAGATTCGACCTACTGCCGTCTATGACTGCTACAATACCATAATCGTTTGGGGGCGAGGTAGGACTAGTGGCAACGGCAAAGTTGTATTCCAGTCTTTGAACTCCCTCTGTGAAGGTTGTTTCAGTATCAAGATTCCAGGCCAAAATTGAGTTTGTGGATGCCCTCACCATCGGAACTAATGGCGAAGCGCAACGGCTTCTCAGGATGCCAAGTCAAAGTTGTTGAAGCTCGAGACAATGAGAAGATTTCTTGCTTGAGGTAGTAATGATAGTTTCCCATAGTCCATAGTTGCACTCTATCCTTGAAACAAATAGCAAGAACTGAAGAGTCAACGTTCCACTTCAAAAGAGGTTCCGCTCCCCAAGTTTCTATCTCCTCTGGCGTAAGCCTCAAAGGAGATTTACCATGGCGTAGACCATTTCTTTCGAAAAAGACGAGTTCAATACTGTCTCGAAGACGCTGTATACCAGCCAACAGATTACCTGCTGGTCTCCAGCTCAGTGCGCCTTGAAGTCCATCAACAGGTTCACTGGCACTATCAAGGCTGCCCTCTCTCGAATAGACTCGAATCACCCTCCGTGATTCTGACTCGATACTGTTGATAGCGACATAGGAACCATCTCCCCGCCAGCTGATTGTTGTCTTCTTGCTGTCATACTCACTCAAAACACCATCATCCACCCTTTCCGGCATCGTAGGGTCCCGTAGGACCTTGGCTCCTCTTCCCTTGAATTGTGTTTCAGACTTTCCCCAGCCGACAGAAACATGATTTGAGGCTTTTAGATCCTGAGGATTAAAGGTGACGTCAACAACATTCTCAAAGTCTCTTGTCATGTAGAGAAGAGTGGCAGCCCTGGTCGTGATAGCAAGCAATTCTCCATCAGGGGACCAAGCAGCTGCGGAGATGCCAGCATCGACAGAGCCCACAATCTCTATCTTTTCTTCCCCAGGCTGAGGCTCCTCGCGAACAACAACAATGTCTCCGCCAGCCAGAATAAGGCATGTTGTTAGAGTATCAGAGAAATAATGAAGATCAAGGAGTTGGTCACACTCGAGATCTGGAAGCGGACATGGAGCATCCCAAGAAGCTATATGCTCCAAGCCACCAGACTCCGGCCAGCGCTTGAGCTGAAGCAGAAAATTGTCTCTACTAGGGCCGAACGTACATATTATGCTATTTGAAGCCACATCCCAAGCGGATGCGGTTAATTGGAGTCCTTGCGGACATTTCAGTAGACCGCGATGAACGCTTTTGAGATTACGCATTATCGCAATGGGTAGTAGTATTTCAGCATGGCTACCTCGACCGAATACGTAGAAAAGAAGAAAGTCATATATCTACGTCAAAATACTGTTATATGATAACTAGGGTTCGCTTTGGCGAGCTAAAAGTCATTTCGTGATCACGTGAATCAATCGAACACATGGATCATGCCTCACTGTGCGCGCATCATCGTTGAAACGGTCTTATTGGGAGAACACCGTGCGGTTGACACAACATTTTGTATAAAGAATTGCGAAATACAGAGTGCAGCTAGACCAGTCAGACATCGCAGCCAACAGAAGAGAACCCCACCATCATAACCACAGGTCTCAGGGTCTCTATCTGTTCTTCTTCGTTTGCCAGACTGTTGTGTGGTCAGACTTTTAGTCTCCCAGAGAGAAGGCTTGAGCGTACCAGCCAGGCCGAATGGCAGTCCAAAGAAGAAGGCTAGGGTTGAATCAGCAAGTGCCAATGGACAAGCTTTTGACGGATGGCATACCCATTGTACCCCAATACCGAACAGCAAAGTACTTCGTTAGGGGATTGAAAGGGAGATTGCTTCGAGGACCTTCAGGATAATGGTATGGGCTTGAGAAACGTGCAGCAGTGGTGCGGAAGCCCCGGCGGGCAATCAAGGAGGAAGCTGTTGAAACTCGGATTGCCGATTGTGCGAGCATCTAAAATGTCAGCATATGTCAGTCCATTCAGAGACTTTAAATACCTTGACGATCTACGATTTTCTCAACAAACTGGGAGCTGGAAAATCAGTGACGAGAGATGCTACAGGTTGCGCGCTAGATGGTTCTGGCCTAGCTCCAAATCTCACCGATCTCGCTTCGCCGAATTATTTTCTGAGGACTCGGAAGCAAAAACCAGGGCAAAGGAATACCAGAGCCATTGATGAATGAGACGGGGTGGAATAAGAATAACTCAGGGCTTCGATACGGCTCTCAATTTGAGTAACGCACAATATTGAAGGCTAGCATGGCCGCCCGGCGCACCCTCACTTCAATTCCTTTTCAACTCTCGCCTACCAAAAACCTACGACTAGCCCAGACGCTCCCCCACAGAATACCTTCGCCGCGCAACCAGCATACCACCTCCTCTACCTCCGCCCTCGCCTACAAAGCCCTCCACCGCCGAATATCCCCTCTCCCTACCCCTGATGCACCCTCTTGGTCCGCTCCCGCTGCTGTCTCTTCCATCCTTTACGAAACACACCTTCCTTCCGCGCTCCCCCCAAAACGACACATACTCAATTGCCTCGTTCAGAATGAACCCGGTGTCCTCTCTCGCGTCTCCGGCATTCTCGCCGCTCGTGGGTTCAACATCGACTCCCTCGTTGTCTGTAATACCGAAGTCGACGACCTCTCGCGCATGACCATTGTGCTTTCAGGCCATGATGGCGTCGTTGAACAGGCAAGACGGCAGCTAGAAGATCTTGTGCCTGTTTGGGCAGTGCTAGATTATACAGCTTCGCCGCTCGTGCAGCGGGAGCTGCTGCTTGCGAAGATCTCGATCCTTGGACCCGAATACTTCGAAGAATTACTAGCACATCACAGGGACATGACAGCTGCAGATGCGTCGAAGTTTGAGGAATCCAAAGCGGGATTCGAGGCGGAGAGGGAGATGCAGGAGGAGGGAGATCAGGGGGATTATCATCCCAGTCGACTGGCAGCAAGTCAGGCCTTGAGACATAAGCATGAGCATTTGCAGTCGATTACATATCTGACGCATCAATTTGGAGGCAAGGTGTTGGACATTAGTACAAACAATTGTATTGTTGAGCTGTAAGTGCTTTCTGTTTATATTTGACTAGGTGGAACTAACAGGATTGATGTACACAGATCGGCGAAACCGACTAGGATAGACTCGTTTATGAAACTTATTACTCCATTTGGCATCCTGGAATCGGCGAGGACAGGCTTAACGGCTTTGCCCCGATCGCCTCTTCATGATGCCAGTGCACAAGAAGAAAAGGGTGCAGATGATCTGGTGGATGCCAGCGCATTACCCCCAGGTTAGGTACATAGATCAAAAGGTACAAAAACTATTTCATTTTTGCCAATGAAATATATTTGGGTATCATCAGATCTCAACACCAGCTTTGAATGCATATCTCCCAGACCCACAACCGTCACTGGATCATTCCCTTATTAACCACAAACCCCTCCAACACCGCAATGGCCGCCCAAAGCCTGTTCTCCGCCTCCGGAAATACCAATGATCTTGGACTATAGAAAACCTCATCACTGACCTCTTCACGGTGTCTCGGCAAGCAATGCATGAACTTCCATCCCGGTTTTGCACCGCCCATTTTCGCCATCTTAGATGTAATTTGAAAGCCCTCAAATTCTTTGAGACGCTTTGCTTTCTCTTCTTCTTGACCCATGGATACCCAGGTGTCTGTGACTAGTATGTCGGCGTCTTTTGTTGCTTCTTCCGGGGAATTAGATTCGGTGAGACTGCCCTGTACTCTTGCGTCTTTGCCGGACTGTTGAATGATTTCTCTCATTGCGGTCGGAATCTCGTAGCCTTCTGGCGTTGCGACTGCTAAATCAATTCCTAGCTTCGCAGCGCCGATTGCGAGGTCATACAAAACATTGTTCGCGTCTCCAATCCAGGCAATCTTCAGACCCTCCAATCCAAGCCCCGGCGCAACGTTTCGATGTTCTGGTCGATGGGATCGGAAAGCTTCATGAATCGTAAGCACATCTGCTACAGTCTGCATCGGATGGAAAGCATCGGAGAGCGCGTTGATAACCGGTACTGTCGAGTATTTCGCAAGATCTGCCACATCTGAGTGTGGTCCGACTCTTGCAACAATGGCTGAGACCATTGATGAGATTACCACCGACGTATCATAAAGTGACTCATTAACGCCCAATTGTATGTCTTCTTTACCAAGGAACATGGGATGGCCACCCATTGTGACAACGGCAGCTTCCGTAGAAACTCGCGTTCTTGTGCTGCGCTTACTGAACGTCATGGCTACCGTTTTCCCCGTCAAGGTCCCCAACAGTGAGGTAGGTATTGAGCCGGACTTGACTGCCTGTTTGTGGGAGTGGGCATTGCGGACAAGGGCGGTGAGTTCTGAGGAGGAGAGGTCGGCTATGGAAAGGAGATGGCGAGGAGCGAACGGAGAGGTTGGCGGCGTCGAGGGAGTTGAGTAGTGTCTTTGGAGCGTTTCAAGAGCTTGCCGAGCTCGAAATGCGGGCCGTGCTGCAGGCATACTAGATAAACAGATGAGCTTCAGTCACTGCAATGCTGGGGTATGACAAATCCAATGCTAGAATAATTGGAGAATAAATTCGAAGATATTGTAGAGAAATAACCAATATAGATAACATGTGGGGAACTTTTCGAAAAACAAATTGTGGGGAACTTTTGAACGTCACAATTCCCATAGAATAATAACTTTGTGCAAATAGATATGATGTTGGAGTTTTATGCAAGCATCATCAATCGTCATTGCCGTCGAATCAATGCGCCGCAATCAAGCGCCTGCGGGCAGGTTGCCAACATATGTCTCGGCCTCAACCCCACTGCAAGATACTCACAATTCTATGTCATGACTCCTGCCCCAACCTTCACCAATTACCTCCTAAGCCACTACAGATGTAAAATCTAAGACCATGTCCGACAAATCTACGTCGCCCCTCCTCGGGGAAGAACAGTCAAGACCTGAACGACCCGCATCTCAAAATTCGAAAGCCTCAACGCGGTCAAAACAGTCACAGCATTCAATCCATTCTGCCGAGTCCACGCCACTTCTCTCCCGCGACGTCGACCACAGAAACTACAATAGCGCGCCTCTGAACGATGACGAAGCTTCGTCAGCTGCTGCATCATCTCTGAGGTCCTTACAAAATGGAGGATCGATAAAGGGGAAGAAGCCTAGGAGATGGCCAACGGCCGTAGCTCTGACGTTACTGAGTCTGGTAGTGCTTGCTATTCTAGGACTGGGCTTTGCAGGGCCAGAAGTTGTCGAAGAATATGCGAAACAGGCTATGGTCTTCGAGCCTACAGATCTATCAATCGATTCTTTCACATCATCGGGATTCAAGGCAAGGGTACAAGGAGAATTCATGCTCGATGCATCAAGGGTTCTGAAGAAACCTGTTCGAGATCTAGGCCGTGCTGGCACATGGATTGCAAAAGCGGTGGAGAGTAAAAAATCAAAAGTTCAGGTATATCTGCCGGAGTATGGCAATATTCTGCTTGGCACTGCCGATGTACCGCCTATTGTTGTTGATGTTAGAAACGGTCACACCACACGCATAGATATTCTAAGCGATCTGGCGGCTGGAGATATTGATGGCATACGGCAAATCGCTAATGACTGGGTTGCGGGTCGAGTTGGACAACTAAGAGTGGTTGGAGTTGCGGATGTTGACTTGAAGTCTGGTATATTTGGCATTGGCACTCAGAGGCTCACTCAAGAACTTGTGTTTCAAGGTCAGTGTTTGGCCTCCCACCGTTTTGTAGAATATTACTCCGCAAGTGGACCAGCAGAAGCTAAAAAGAAATCTTAGGCAACGATCTTCCTGTTTTCCCACAATACAACATCACGAGGTTAAACTTCCATGAGATCGAGCTACCAGACTTGCAAAAAGGCATGGCTGCAGATGTCTCCCTGAGCTTGACCAACGAGTATCCAGTCGATTTTACTATTCCTCCGCTTGGCTTCGACATCCTTGTTCAAAATTGCGCTCCGGAGGAGCAGTATCTCATGCTCGCGAAGGCGACAACTCATGAAGTATCTGTAGAGCCTAAAGAGGAGATAAGTATCGATGTCGGAGGCATAATTGGAGCATTGCCAGAGACATTGACAAAGTCATGTCCGGATTCACTGAAGTCTCCACTAGACGCCCTTCTGGGCGACTATATACATGGCGCCGAAGCAACTATCTATGTCCGTGGCTCAGACCCCCCTTTGCCGGACACTCCCGGCTGGATAACGGGCTTGATGAAGGATGTTGTTGTTCCACTGCCCTTCCCTGGGCATACCTTTGATCACCTTATTCGCAAATTTTCTCTTACGAACGTTCATTTTGGTCTGCCAGATCCAACAGCCAACCCGGATTCTCCACAGGGGAAGCCAAGGATAAGTGCTGTGGTCAAGGTTCTGGCTGGATTACCAAAGGAGATGAATTTTCCAATCTCTGTTGGCCGAGTCAAGGCGGATGCCGATGTGTATTTCCATAAGAGGAAGCTAGGCGAGCTAGATCTAAGTAAATGGCAGAAGGCTAATTCGAGTCGAATTGAAGCACATGGGGACCAAGACGCTGGCATTGCGGTAGACTCTATCGTGAAGGACGCCCCACTTGACATTACGGACGATTCCGTTTTCTCGGCGGTAGTTCAAGCGCTGGTCTTTGGAGGCAAGCCAGTTGTACTTGGAGTAAAGGCAAACGTCGACGTGGAGACGGAAACGGCGCTTGGGAAATTCGTCGTTCGAGACATCCCCGCAGAGGGCAAGGTGTTTGTCAAGCGTTAGTGTTCCGATTTCACGCATGTACGGTAGCATATCACTATTTCGGTTGGGTGCTGATGACTGGTTTAATTAGCAATATCTGGAGGCCATCTTGCAGGCTTTTCGCCGAAGGTTGGGTCTTTGGAGATTTTGGATACTACGGCCTCAACGCTTGCAATACAAGCAAGGATGAATGTCACGAACCCTACTGAATACTCTGCTACAGTACCATATGTGAACATTAATCTGCTTAGCAATGGCACTATTCTGGGACATGCTACAGCTAAGAATATTTCTGTTGTACCCGGCCCAAACCATGACCTTCTAGTCACAGCTGTATGGGATCCTAAAGCCCTGAGCGGTGAGAAGGGGCTCACGGCGGGGAGAGAGCTTTTGTCACAATACATCTCAGGTCAGAAGCCAGCATTTCCACTGCTCGATGGCTGTTTTATTGACACTCCAAAAGGTTTTAATACCACTTTGACTCTCAAAACTCATAACGGAACCATCCCCTCGCAACCAAGCCTAGGCGAAGCGCTGTCATCGTTAGAGATCGAGATCCCGACTCCGAAGCTCATACCTCCGAAGAACCCTAACCACCCTGATGACGACGACGACGACGATGAAGACGGCAAAGCGCCTCATTTCATAGACGACGCTACAGTACGTACCAGGCCTACCATCGACCTGCTCCATCCCACTGACCTCCAACTCATAGATGCACCTCATCTCTTCCACCGCAACCCTAACCCTCCTCTCCCCCCTTCCTCATTCCATCCTCTACCTGACCTCCATAAACGCCACAGCTTATTATACACCCCCAGTAGTAGATGACCCATCAGATCCCGACCTCCCTCCTCCAGAAACCTACCCCGTCGGCCACATCCTCTACGATTTACCCTTCGCAGTTCCTCCTGGCGCTTCTACTACCCCTCGACTCCCCGTACAGTGGAGTCTGGGAAGTGTGGGCTACGAAGCTGTGAAGCAGGCGCTGGGAGGGAAACTGAAGGTGAGTGCGAGGGCGGAGGTCGGGGTTGAGATAGGTGCCTGGGGGGAAAGGGTGTGGTTTGAGGGCGGCGGTATTGGCGCAAGGGTTAGGATATAGGATGGGTGATATCAGGAAGAGCAGTGGGTGGTTGTTCAAAATGGTATTAAGCGGCGTTTGCGGGCATGGACTTGGGGGCACATAGGAAACTGGGGATATATATTGTGCTTTCTTCAGGGTGTTTAAAGGAAGACATATGGCATGAGATATGGGCTTAGTATGATACAACAGATCTTTTGGCACTATATCAATCTCCAAAGAACATATTCTCAATCTTTGATGAACAAACCTACCTATGATCTCTACTGCTTCTAGGGTTAGGGTTGTCCTCAGTAACCTGCAGTATCATCTACTAGTATTCACAGTTTGCATGTGAAAGCCCGTCCGCACCGGCCCACAACCTTCCAACTTCCACTCCTTCCCATTAATTACATTGCACAATTACAACCACAACCCAGCACACATGGAAGTAAGCCCCCCCCCCAACCCCCCCCTCCCCTCACCCTCGAACAACTAACCCTCTCCACAGCCCCCAACCCGCCGCTCCCAACCCAACCTCACCCACCACACCCTCACCCCCCTCACCACAGCCCTTCCAGCACCCACCCACTCAACCTCCCGCTCAACATCCTACCTAGCGCCAACATCCCTTCCCCCCCTCTCCCCCTCCATCCTCTCTCGCTCCTCCTCCCGCACGCGCCTGCGCCCCGCGCACCCCCGCCCCATCCCCGCATCTACTTCCTTGCCGATTACAGGTGCGAAAGGACGGAGTAGGAGATCTGCCCCGGCAATTGAAGATGAGGGGTGGTTGATCCGCACGGCGTCGCATCTGGCGGGGCAGAGCTTGGAGGAGAAAGGGCAGTCGTGGCTTGCGACGCGCGAGTCTAGTACTTCGCTTGCCAATGCCGCTGCTACGGCTAATTTGGATGCGGATGATGAGTATGATGCTTACTCCCCTGAATTCTCGCGCTCGAGGATTCCCACACCCGTGGCGTCGCGCTCGAGGATGAATTCAAGAGTGACCAGTCGGCGTGGAAGTACGTTTTCGGAAACTCAGCCGGGGCTCGAGGAGGTGGGACCGGATTTCGTGGATTTGGCCGAGGAAGACGAGGGGCTAGAGGCGGAGGAGGAGGTCGATGAGGGCGAGATGAGAAAGGTCGTCATGGGCAGGGTTGGTGGATGGGTCGATTGGGCGGTTGGATGGATGGATTTTAGGGATTCAGGGGATGCCGGAGAGGAAGATGAGGGTGAGGAAGGGGGATGGGTAGTGGAGTGGAAGGATATTGTTGCAGCTATTGATCGAAAGGCGATTGCTGAGGAGCGGAGGCGGAGGAAAATGGGGTTGGGAAGGGGGGATGATGGGAGGAACGAGAAGGGAGAGGGCAAACGGGATGAGAAGGGGGTGGGAGTGAAGGCGCCAGAGGGGGATGTGGGGATTCTGGGGGATGCGAAATGGTTGCTGGCAGTGGCGAAGAAGATTGTGCTGTGAGATTTGCTCTTGGGATCCAAAGGGAAGAGATCCAAGGATCAGCTATCTTGCACGATCCTACCAGAACGGCAGCAGATCTTTATGAGCTCTTCTCACTCAAGAGGCTAGACCTCGGAGGAGTGGAGCAGATTTCAAGTTTTATATCTCTCACTCAGTCAGCTTAAGAGTTTGAAGGATTGAGAAATCATCTGCCACCCATGGATCGTCTCCGTTCCCTCTAGTCGTTGGTTTTGCACTCCCGCAATCGGTGGTCTACTATTTTCTTAAGCATCATTGGCCAATGACAAATTTTTTTCGAATATTTTTTATATTCGGTGTATACGTCACTCCGCTACCCCTTTCTCAACCCATACACATACACCGAGGCTCTCACCCGTGCTAACGGCTCACGCTATATGTAACGGCCGACCATCACGGCCTTGACACCGCTTCCAACGATCATTGCTTACAACCCACATAGGATCGCCGCTCAACTAAACTTCAACCCTCGGCTCGGATCCCATTGCCCACCTTGCATCCTCGGGACACTCCTCGTATTCGGATAAGCAGGATTATGCACATTTTCGATCCCATTTATATGAGCCTGCTGGCTCGGCCTCCCAAAATTGATGCCCATCTCCGGTGACCAAACGCCAGGCGAGGGAGCTGGCGGTGAAGCCACTGCCGCTCTGGTAGGGGTTGGGGCCGTGAGAGGGGCTGTCCCGGGTGCTTTCTCGCTGCAGTGTGATCGCAGAGTTTCCCGTTGTTTCTGATCTTGGAGGTTATTGGTTTGTGTGAGGTTGAGCGAGGATAGGGCGTTCGAGAGGTCGTTTTCGAATTGGGCAGCTTCGACGCGGCGCTGGTAGGCAAAGTTCTTGCACTCGTCTTTGAAGCGGGTGACGATGTTGGCGAGATCGTTGTAGAATTTGCGGCCGGTATTGAGATTGGAGACGATTTCTTTGTATTTAAAGTAGGCATTCTCCAGGCGTTGGAGGGCCTGTTCTCGTTCTTTCGTTGAGAAGTCGCCGCGTCGAGCGTTGGCGAAGGCAGTGTTTGCTTCTTTCAGTTGGGAGATGTTTTCTTGCTCTTGCTTTTCGTCCACTACTGTTTGTCGATCAACGTCATAGCGCTGAAGACGGTCTTCAAACATGTTCTCGAACTGGGCGGGTTCGATCTTTTGCATGGGAAATTCTCGTTCGAGACGAGCTGTTTCCGCAAGTATTGCTGGATTAATGTCGTCAGCTTTGGCCTTGTCGCGGACCCTTTCAATTATCTTCTTTCGTCTGCTCTCAAGCCGGCCGACTTCATTTAACTGGCCTCTCAACGCAGATGCAGCTCTTTCAACATTTGGGGTCATTGTCGCTCTCCGACTACTTGGTACATATTCCTCAAGATCTCGATCAGTGCCACAAAGCACCTGAAGGATAGATTCGCAGTCCTTTAGCTTCCCCTTAACGAGCTCATCACTGCTATTAGCAGATTCCAGATAGCTATTGATCTCAGCAGCTTGCTTGTACAAATGTTCAGCCGCCTGCTGTGATGGCTGCCGAGTCCATCTGTCTGTCCCATACTTAAGCTTAGCGCGATCATCCTCAGCCGACTCAGACTGAAGAAGTTCAACACCTTCCTGGTAGATGGTCGCATCGTTTGCTCTAAGCTTCGAGATTTCATGCATTGAGCGGCGTAACCGATGAAGGCCCTCCTGCTGGCGGATCTCTTCGGCGTGAGAAGTCAGTGTTGGCGGTAAACCCAACGGTTTCTCAAGAGCTTGAAGCGATCCCGGTAAATTGAGTGATTGTAGGAGATCCCGTAACGTGTTCGTCATGCTTTCCAACTCGTCAATCACACATGTATTGACTAATCTGTCTTTTCGCTCTTGATATATGCTAACTGCTATGTGAACGGCGTATGGTACCAACTTTGCAAACAACGGCTGTCCGAAAGTTCCCTTGTCGCCCAACGTTGAAGCTGGATCAGAGACCTCCGTTGGTGTTCTTGGAGTGGCCATGCCAGCACGATCAAGAGTCTTCAGCTCCGATTTAGGAGGCACTGGCATCAAGTATATCACATCGTTGTCCTTTTCTGCTCTTTTCAGATCTTCAGATACCCTAGACTTGAGACCATTGAGGTCGCCTAGAACGATCTTATTTATCCACCTTGACTCCTTTAGTGCTTCATTGACACAGACTAAGCTGTCTCTCAGCCTCGCAACCTCCTCTCCGTACCTGTGCTTGTCTAAACAATCGCGGGATGCCCTATATTGGGCAGCCGCCGCAAAGTGATGATGCTTAGCCGTCATATGATGGATCCAGTCAGTGCTAACTATATCCGACTTCGTCCCGTACTCGGCAGCCTGGTCGTAGAAATCTGACACCTTCGCGGCTAGCTTCGCGATCAAGCTATCCTTGAGCCCATCCTTGACAGCTTTGGACCAGAAGCACTCCTGGGCTTGCGCTAGCAGTAGCTGCTGGAGGCTCTCCAACGTCATCATATCCATGTCTTCTGGTGGTGTAGACCGCAGATCGGGTATTATGTCATTCTTGAGATATGCAATAACGCCAGCAGCTTGACAGAAGTAGTTGCATGCTGACTTGAGTCCTTCGCTTGTGCTCCGATTCAGTGAGACGGCAAGTTGAGAGTAGAGTGAAGCGAGGTTGTAGAGAACATTCGCCAGCTCAAATCGAATATTACTCTGTGATACTGCGAGATATAAGCAATTGAAGTCACCCAGTGGCAGCCAGTGGACGTACTAGGTGTTCGTGTATTGAACCCTAGCGCAGGATACCAAGTAAAGTCTGCCCCGACCTGTCATACCCCATCGTCAGCGTTTGGTATGACGAGGTCGTAGTGCTCTTTCTATACGCCCAGGAATCGAGTGTCCAAAACTTGCTCACATCGATAGGGAACTTTCCCCCAATCCAAACCAATTGCGCCGCATATGCTGTTATTTTCTTAATACCGCTGACATGGGCTTCGAGGGTGTTGACAGCATCTGCACGCAATTTGTCCATGGCTTCAAGATCGTGCTTGAACATATCGGGGTGCTGGTCATATTTGGTTGAGATATACTGCCTGATAGCAGCGGATAGCGATACTGAATGGGTCCTTCGAAAGGGCAAAAAGAGTATATTTCTATGGGAGTTTATTAGCAGAGGCTGGGGTGAGGTATAGAGGCACTTACGAAGCCATGCCCTGCGTGAAGGTTGTCAGAGTTGCGCAGCCGTGTCTTTAGAGAAGATCGCTTCTCTCCAGTCACCTAGTGAGCTGCCCCGCTGACGTCGATTTGCCCTAACCCTAAGGGTACCTTTTATACTTCAGCTACACTACACGGGGGAGGCCTGAGGCTTCTCCTATACTTACCATACAAATTAGGATGTAAACAAAGAAGACGCGGATGTTTTGTGTGGAGTTGAGAAGGCGTCCGGTTTGAGATGGTCCCGACGCTGTTTATAATGCGGCCTAGTGACTTTTTGTTTTCAGCTGCCGAAATAAAAACATAGATCTCTTGTATTGATAGTAGTATTTCTGGTCAAATATTCACCTGGGCGACGCCCTATCCGCGTGGCCTACATAGGTTCTATGTATCTAATCTATTCCTTGATGACTGGGACCAAAATCTCTCCTTTTCTCTCTCATAGCAAGCGTCTCAATCTGTGATGGCATACTAGACGCACCCCCAAACTCTATGGGCATAATATGCGTTTCCTCCAACTCTGGGGACAGGAGGAATTGTAATCATGTATATGAATAATTATGTACATTCAAGTTCGCCCGTTTGGGTCGAGGAGAAAAAGGGACACTCCGATCCCTCTAACCATAGGCCTCTGATCCCTCTAACCATAAGCCTCTGATCCCTCTAAAAGTACGCCTCCGCCACAAACATCTCAGCATCCTCACATAGAGAGACTGTCGACTACGAAAAAGTCTGCTCTCCACCACATATCTCGTACCCATACTCCCGAAGCTCCATTGCTGAGACTGAAAGACATAAAGGGGAGTTTGCCACCTTAAATCTGAAGAGTCCCACAATTCTCCCTTCAGCATCTAATATTAGAGAACCGCAACTCCCATCTACAGGTTCGTCACCATTTTCAAAGATATGCCATTGGTGCGTCACATAGTCTTTGTTTCCTCCATCAGATATCGTTGCGCCCAGAGCCATTGTTACTCCTTCGCAGCTTCCAGAAAATGGATTGTTCATAGTGAGGGCATCGTAGACTCGTAGGTGCGGGGGGTAGGCAGGTAAGATTCCATTTATTCGAATGCCATCAGGTTCAGTTTGGGTTCCAAAAGTCTCATTAACGTATCGCAGGCCAGGATTAAGTCTTGCAATGGATATATCGGTATTTGGGAGACTCTCTATGATCTGTCCAATGATGATACCATTGTGGGGGTTTGGATGGTAAACCAATCCATCCTCTTCAAATCCTTGCGTAGCGACTGTGATGAATATTTGGCCTTTCTGATTTGAAACAAGGATGCCAGATGTTGTTGTCTTGAACCCCTCTTCGCTTTCCCCGTTTCTAATAACGGTGCGGACCGAGGAGCTTAACATGACTCCTGGACGGAGAAGAGCATTCCGCGCGGTCGTGTATACAGTATCATCATACTCTACGCATTGCGGCGATTTGCTCCTTAGTGCTGCTGGATCTGGCTCAGGGGCTTCTGATATGGTCCTGTAAAATGCTGGATTGGAGGCGATGTGGGATGGAAGGAGCTTGGTGTCGGTGCGATCTGGAATAGTAATTTGCCAAAACCCGCCAAACCAAAAGATATCTCTGGTCTTTATTTTCAATTCCTGGAACACTGTCACCGCCTGTCATAGAACGTCCTGGTTGTAGTCAATCTTATTATGTAGATCCAGGTCTTTAAGGGATCTATGCCCTCGTCCCAGCCGCCCTCTATCAAAAGACTCTACCCATTCGTCTGTACTGAATTGCACGGGAAGTCCTCCAATCGTGAGCGGCCATGGTTTGGGTGGGATTTTTCGTACTCGGATCATGAGATAAGGTGGGTATACATCAGCACCAAAGGTGGTCCGGAAAAGCCTTAATAGATGTGAAAAGTCTCCCTCAGGAGGGGCTGTCGCTCGACCGGCTTCGACAAGCGAATACGGGAGTTCGATCCTCCTCGACTGTGCAAGGCCCTCCTCAAGCTCTTGGCTTGCCTGCCCCGGTAGAACTTCGTACTGTGCCTCTATTTGACCGTTAAT
>JAABUL010001296.1_pt1 | contig 48378 bp, 83 predicted proteins | sample 5559151 | NCBI WGS metagenome assembly JAABUL01 (sample SAMN10711876, study PRJNA513368) | rock metagenome | isolation source: Antarctica rocks | place: Antarctica: Victoria Land, Pudding Butte sud
CTGCGTCCCTTGCTCAGATTGCTCGCATCGAAAGCCAGGATGTTCAGATTTATCCTCTCCTGCCCGCAGGCGTCCGGCGGCTGATCGTTATCGAGCCGGAGACGCGGCGTGTGGAGGGCATCGTTTCGCTCTCCGACATCGCCGCCTACCTGCTGCTCTGAGAGTGCCGCGGCGCTATGACAGCCACGTCATTGGCTAAGCGAACTGCTGCTCCGGAGAGAGATGCCGCAGCAGCGACGGCTGGTGGCGGCCGCCGGCATCGCCCCTCGTGTACATGCTGCCCTGATGGCTGCCGCAGCATTGGCGGCTGGTGCTTGCCGCCGGCATTGCCGCCTGCCCACTGAGAGGGACACCGCAGCGCCGGCGGTTGCGACCTGCCGGTTCTCACAGCAGCAGGCCGGAGTTGCCGCCTACCTGCTGCTTTGAGGGTCACCTCCTCAGGGCCGGCGGCTGGTGCCTGCTGCCGCAAAGGCTGTTTTGCCGCGGGTTGGCGCCGCCACGCGGACTGCTCGCACCATGGTGGCCACGGCTGTTCAGCTTGGCAGCTCTGCACGGGGTCGCAATCGCCTGTCAACGCACAGACACACGTAGACGCGGCAGCGCCGGCACCCGCTGCAGCGGGTTATATTTGCGGGCCTTCTCGCACATTTAATCGGGGAGGATCGAATCGAAGGTGGAACTGCGTTTTTGCGGAGGGGCATGGTAATCGCGCCGCAAGCACCTTGGGTGATCTTTGTACTAGCGCTTGCTCCGGCAGGAAATAAGAGGGTGACGATGGCACGCTGTGTAACGCCAGTGGGCGATATGATTTTGGAATGCGGAAGCAGCCGGCAGCGCGGCAGCTAGAACACGCGACACCTTCATGCAGCGCTTTCATCAGACACCATCCAGTACTGTAAACATCAGACACCATCCAGTACTGTAAACACGAGGTCCTCCCAGAATACCACGTCGATACGAGCATCTACACCAGGTAGGTGTCCATGTGGGACCGGAAAGCAAACCAGGAGCAACCGATGAGTCACAACGACGTCAACCCCTGTCGGAGATTCTTCATAGCAGATGCAGGTGGGTCAGAAGGTCGATTGCACAGCAGAAGTGTCCACAACAGAGTTCAGGAGGCTCCACTGTCTCGACATAGCTTTGCGCGTTATTGCTAGCGGCGGTTCTGAGGGAGCTGGCAGGCAAGGCAGAATGGTGTCGTCGATCCTCGTTGGTGCCGGCCTGCTCGTGTTTGGGGTGAGCATGATGAGTTGTCATTTGATTTCGCGTGCATGCATCACAATCTGATTGCCAGAGCCCTGCATTGTAGCTACAGTGGTCCAGCTGCAAAGCAGGGACCTGCACGGACTTCAGATTGCCTTGCCTTCTCAGCGTGGGCATACACACCCGGTCCTTCGTGAAAATCGGTGCCGTTACATTGATTCACAGTGTGCTTTAGTGCCCAGCATATCCGGGAACGTATCGTTATGCTGCCCCCCCTCATGGTCGTGCGCCGCAGTGATGCGCCCCTGCTGCTGCTGCCATGGAACCCTGCTGCGAAGCATGGCAATCACGAATCCTTCGAAGCGAACCAACGCAAAGAAAAGCCTCGAAGAAGTCGTCAACTTCGTAAACTGAATGCATGCCCTAACTGCCCCAGGTGTTCCTTTACGGCTTGAACCTGAGAGCACGATGGCGGCTTCGCCACTTTCCCGGCCCGCGGCCGACATGGCTGATGGGGAACCTCCCTCAGGTATGTGCCCGATGCGCTCATCTGCCAATAGCCGCCCGCTTTCACATGAAGTCGTGACGCACAATGCGCCACGCGGATGCTGGCGACCGTGTGGTGAACGTCGCCTGCGGCAGGGCGTTGCAAAGCACCATGCCACACTTACCAGCCGCTGCTGATGAACTGTGTTGTCTGCGCGAATCGCTATACAAATGAAGTTGGGCGTGCACATCGCTTTTGACTATGCTCGGCCACATCGCCTGCGGCAGAGACGTGCAAGTTGCAACCAGCCGCTGTTGGTGATATGAGTCTGATGCTACACGCAGATGAAGCCGGGAATGCACGTCGCGCAGCCGCAGCTGGCGCAGGCCTAAGTAAACCAATGCAAGTTGCAATCAGCCGCTGAAAACGCCAACCTTTCTAACCCGCGCAGATGAAGGCGGGCATGCATATCACGCTGCCGCAGCTGGCGCAGGTGTACGGGCCCATATACCGGATCCTCTTTGGGCGCTTCCCCGTGATCGTCGTGTCCGACCCCGACATGGTCAAGGAGGCGCGCCGTTCGTGCAAATTCTCATCTTCAAGTGTGGAACTAGTACCTTCAGGGCAATTCTGGGCATCGCACAGCAAGTTGGGCAGTGTGCAGTATGCGCGCGCTGCTCAGGAGTCCTGCTCCCGATGCCCAGCAGGTTGGCATGTGGCCAGACAGCTTTCACATTGATCGCGTGTGGCAAATCCTGCTGCATGCGAATCCGCTTTGCTGCCTGCAGGTGTGCGTGTCCAAGTTCATGTCGTACCACGACCGTCAATATAACATGGTGCGCAAGTGCCGGCAGCTATGAGCCTCGCATCTGTACAGGCTCTGCCACTGTGCGGCAAAGAAATTTGTTTTCTTGTCACACCCAAGGCAGAGCTGCTGCTGCTGCTGCCGATGTCCCATCATGCCCCACACTGCTGCAGTGGCAATCGTTCAGACTGAAACAAAGATCACGCATGCCTTGAGCTCACAGCCTTAGTCAGCTAATCCTGAAAGCCGGCTGTGGGTGTGCGTCCACAGGTCAACATGGGTGGAAACGACACAGAGGCCAATTGTACCATGCAACACGGAATGCTGTCCGCAAAGTGCGCATCCTTTCTGTTGTTGCTGTTGCTTCTTCTCTCTTCAACCATGTCATCTTGCAATCTTGCCTTCCGACCATTTCGTATACGAGCCCTACACGCCTGCAGCTCTTGCTCAAGGGACGGCCCATCTGCAGTCTCTGCTGCACATCTGCACACTTGAAAGCTCGACAGTTTAAACGCGCTTTTGTAACCTTTGACTTCCCGGAGCGCTGTCCGCTGGCGCATTCACGTGGTCACAGCCTTCAAGTCAGTCAACTTGAAGATAGTCGTTGCCAATGCTGTCAGTGTCCTGCGAGCAGGGGCAAGTACTGGACGGGCCTGCGGGCTTCCGTCGAGCGCGTGTTCCACTCCGGGCAGCTGGCGGCGTACGCGCCGCTCATGAACGAAGCCGCGGAGAAGCTCAACACCAGGCTGGCCGCCAAGGCCGGCACGGCGGCTGAGGAGGGCGCCGCAGCTGGAATCGGTGCTGTAGCAGCCCCCGTGGCGGCCGCCCCGGCGGGCGCCACTCACGAGGACGGCGCCGCCGCGGGCGAGGGTGGCGACGCGGACGCGGCCGCCGTGGCGGGAAAGGCTGCCGCGCAGGGGGAGGCGGCGGAGGCGGCAGCGGGCGCGACAGCAGAGGCGGCGCTGACATCAATCAACCTGAGCGCGGCGCTCGCGACCATGACGCTGGAAGTCATCGGCACCAGCGCCTTTGGGTAAACAGATTGCATCTTTCCACTAAAGTGAGGAAACAAATATAATACAACCGGCGCCAGCATCGATCAACCTGAGCGGGGCGCTCGCCACCATGACGCTGGATGTCATCGGCACCTGCGCCTTCGGGTCAGGAGGTGTCAGGGAACCGGTTGCGTCGTCGGGTGTTGGATCAGGGCCGCCGTGGACCTAGCTTTGGACGGAGCATCGCGTGCCGCGCTCGCCACGATGACGCTGGAAGTCCTCGGCAACCCGTGCCTTTGGGTAGTAGGGTGTCACCCTGTTGCTATCTAGAGCAGCACGATTTTCTAGCTTTAAACGAAACATGCATTGCAGAAAGCACACAGGGTATGGTTGGAACCGTCCTGGCGTTGTCCGGCATGTTCCTATGCCCAGGGTGGCGTCTTCGACCCAAGCAAGGGCACCTTCCGCCTCGTGCAGGACGCGCAGTCTCTCTGGCGACGACTGAACAGGGCTTTCGTAGCCCTGTTGAGTGTGGGGATTCTACATCCTGTCTCAATGCAGGTGTTTCTGACCTGCGCAGGGCGGACTTCACCATGAGCAAGGTGGAAGTCCCACATCGTGCAGGAGGGGCGGTTCTGTCCTGGCAGAAAGTGAGAAGCATCTGGATGATCGAGTTTTCAGTTCCTCTCATCTTCGATCTCCCGCAGGGTGGAATTCGACACGAGCAAGGAGGACTCGCGCATCGTGCAGGAGGCACGATTCGTCATGGACCCGCCCAAGCGGCCCAACAGCCTCAACCGCATGGGCGGGATTCTCATCCCGGAGCTTGGGTGAGGCCTCAATCAGAAGAAGTTCATCTTTGTGGGAACACGTTTGTCAAGACCATCGAGAACCTCTAGTTTCCTGTTGATTATTCAGCGGCCCAACCATCTCAACCGCATGGGCGGCGCCTGGACCCCAGATGAGCGGCGCCATATATCAATTTCATATTCGTTATGGATTCGGAGATTCTTGATGTCCCAGCAGGCCTCGACTGGGCGATCTTTCGCCGCGTGGCGGCACATACATTTTATCTGGTGCTGCGCAGGTTTTTTGTTCTGACAGCATCGCCGCAGCCGTCTGACTCGACTCCCTTCCCTGGTGCGGCCTTGACTTTGTCCAGCGACCGTGACTGTTACCGCCCCGCAGGCGTCTGTGGTTCCTGCTGTCGTCCTGGACGGGCTCGGAGGCGGTGCGTGGCAGCTTCAAGGCGCGCGGCTTTCTGTTGGGCACCAGCCAGGTGCGCTTTATGCAGTATACATGTCGGAACTCCTAGGTTTGTGGACTGGTACTATAGTCATAGAGCTGCAAGGAGGCAATGCCCCGCAGCTGCAAGGCGCATCATGTATTGCTGGACACCAGCGAGATGTGCTGTTTGCTGCCCCCAACGTGAGCATTTCCGCCGCCACTATTGCCGAGGTGATGGTGGCAATTTCAGGCGTACTGCGGCACAGCCAGCGGGCCTCAGCATCTGGATCCCGTCCGCAGGATGGATTTGAAGTTCTCAGACAAGCTGCTGCTCATGCTGATATCCGGTGCCGGCGTCGGAAACTTCCGGCACATGCCCCTAGAACAGCTTTCAAAGTCATGTTGTCTCACTTGTCATGCTCTGGCACAAGGTCGATGGGGTATTCTCAAGGTGACCCTCCTCCTTTTGCAGGTGCTGCTGCAGAATGCACGGCAGCAGGACAGCGCAGGCACGACCAGCGCAGCAACCGGCGTCAGCGAGGGTGCCGTTGCGCCGCATGCAGCGGCGCAGGCGGCCGCCGCCGCGCCGCCGAAGAGCGGCCTGTTTGGGCCGGACCCTGACCTCCGGTTTTACCACCAGGTTCGTTTCTGTCGCCTCTGTGTGTGAGGAGTGTGTGCAGGGCTGCAAAGAAGCAACAGCAGTCAGTCAAGTAATGAATTGACTGCAGAGGTCCGCCGCAGCAAGATGTTGACCGTGCAGTGCGGTGCTCACGCCTGCGTGTATCAGAACGTGGTGTATTGGAATAATTTGCATCACCTGCTCCTAAGCTGCAAAGCTTGTGAAAGTCTCGCGTGAGACGGCAGGCAAAGGCAGATGCGCGCAAGGAATGCGGCGGCAAGGATGGGGCCATGCCGTGGGACGGCGGCTTGCTGCACTGTAAGCTACCATCATCATGTTACTTTGCCAGTTTTTCTCACTGGGAACTTCGCTATGCGTTCATACAGGCAAAGGCGGATGCGTGAAGGAGTATGGTGAAGGAGTACGGCAGTGCCCCAGGGCGGCAGCCTGCTGCACCACCTGCCGTTGATTCGCATCTGTTCGTCTCTCTCTGATTCACATCTCGTTACCTGTGTGCTTGCAGGCGGAGGCGGCCCACGCGCAAGAAGTGTAGTGCTGCGGTGCCGCGCGATGGCAGCTTGCTGCCCTTTTATGCACATGCTATGTAAGCCATGCGCTTGAAAGAATTCCTTTTTTGCCATCGTAGGCAAAGGCGGACGCTCGCAAGGAATATGGTGCGGCGGTCCCCAAGACGACAGCTTGCTGCACTATACACTTCATCATTATATTTTGCCAGTCTGTTCGCTCAGGATCCGGTTCTGTTCACACAGGCAAAGGCGGATGCGCACAAGGAGTATGGTGCGGTAGTCCCCCGGGACGAGCCTGCTGCACCACAACCTGTCATTGCTATGCTCTCAGACTTGATCATTCAAGAGTCACTCTGCCCTGCAGGCCAAGGCGGACGCTCGCAAAAATTCTGCTGCTACAGTCCCCCGGGACGGCAGCCTGCTGTAACACCTGCTGTCTTTACGCATCTGGTAGGCTCATTCTGGTTCACGCCTCGTTTCCTATGCTTGCAGGCGAAGGCAGATGCGCGCGCGGAATATGGTGCGGCGGTGCCCCGGGATGGCAGCCTGCTGCACCATCTGCTGCGCGCGCACAACAAGGAGACGGGCAAGCCATTCAGCGAGCTGCAGATCATGGCGCAGGGCAACACCTTCCTGCTGGCAGGTGAGGCTATTGAAAAATCAAAAGGTTGCATAGGAATCCACTGAAACAAAATAGAGACGTGGCACCTCAACGAGATAGAGAAGTCGCACTTAACGCATGGACAGTCTTCCAGCGGAGTAGATCATGGCGCAGGGCGACACCTTTTTGCTGGTTGGTGAGCTTCTCTCAACAGATTGTACGACTAGTCAAAGGGTCCAGATCTCGATCCCCCTTGACTTGATACATTTAACCCCACCGTTTACATGGCAGCCCAGGCGGTGCCGTTGTGCGAGCGCCTCTGCAGGGCTGCATAGGCACCTTACTTGATCAAGCTGCAGCTCGTTGCCCGCTCGTGCGTGCTGACCTGCGCGGCTTTCCGCCGCAGGCTACGAGACGACGTCCATGGCGCTCATGTTCGCGATCATCGGCCTGTCGCAAAACCCTGACGTGGAGGCCAAGCTGCTGGCGGAGGTGGATGCTTTCGCGTGGAAGGACGGAGCTGGCGTTGGCTTTGACGACATCAAGGAGAGCTTCCCCTACACCCGCGCCGTCATCGACGAGGCCATGCGGTGGGCTGCATTGGCTGCCAGAAATCGATCACCCCTGCTGGAAACAGAGATTGTTCCTGCAACATGGCACACATAGTGCTGGCTGGCTCTAACGACATCAAGGATCGCATCCCCTACACCTGCGCCGTCATTGACGAGGCCATGCGGTAAGAGAAGCGGCTGCTCTCCGACATCCCTTTTCATATCGTGGTTGGCTTAAAAGCTCTTCAAGCATGATTGCATGCATCTTGGCGCAGGATGTGGCCGCCGGTGACGCCGATCGTGGGGCTGCAGCGGGAGGCGAGTGCAAACACCAGCATCGGGCGCTACAGGGTGGCCAAGGGGGAGAAGGTGTGGATCAACGTTATGGCGCTGCACCACGACCCGGCGCACTGGCCGCAGCCCGAGGTGGGTTTCTGGGGACATGCTTTCATTTCAATGTTGAGAAGAAGTCAGCATCTAGCAATTCAGTCCAGTTCACATTCATGTTCCAAGTCGGCCGACAATTGCAAGCCCAGTACAACTGCCAATACTTGGGTCCTGGTGTGCGTTGCGGAAGGCCAGCTGCTGTCCTGCCTGTGTAGTCCGCCTGTGTAGTTCAGCCGCATCCCGCTGCAGCTTTCATTCTGTCCATGCGAAAATGGCTGGACTGATTTGTGGTCAGGTGTTCCGGCCAGAGCGGTTCCTGAAGGGCAGCTCCGAGGCGGCAGGCCGCCACCCCTTTGCCTACCTGCCCTTCGGTGCGCGCTCCCCACAGCGACAACAGCCTTGCTCCTCTGTCTGCACAATCTCTGCCATCGCAAGCGCGTCCGTCAAGGCAGCTGTGTCTCAGCATCTGTGCAGCTGGTCTCACGGCAGGCACCGCAGCTCCGCACACGGCCGTCGTAGATGCTAGTTCCGGCAGTGCTGAGTGCTTCCTGTTCGTATCTCTGCGCCGCGGCAGGCGCTGGCCCGCGCAAGTGCGTGGGGTACTTTTCCGCCCTTACAGGAGCCGGTCCTCACACTCTCGCAGCTGACCGGTTCGAATACTTTTATCCGCACCGTTCATCACTCGTTTCGTGTCATCGTCATCTGCAGGCGCCGGCCCGCGGAAGTGCGTGGGTTACCGCTTCGCCCTGGAGGAGGCGGTTATCACGCTCGCGCAGCTGTACAGGCGCTTCACCTTCCGGCTGGATTCTGAAAAGCACCCGGAGGGGAAGCCGCTGGAGCTCAGTCACGGCATCACGCTCAACGTCAAGGGCGGCTGCTGGGTGACACCGCTGCCGCGGTGATGTAATAGAACCGGTCCACGGCGATTGCAGGGTGAATCCGGTGCTGCGGTCGTTATGCACGGCATCCAATCACATCATGCTGCCCGTGAAGGGCGGCTGCTGGGTTAAGTTGCTACGTCGGTATCAGGCTGCATTACTCCACGTCATGCTGTCCGTCAAGGGCGGCTTCTGGAGGACGCTAGATTGTGTATAGCTGGAAAGACATGAGGTGCTGGAAGTCAACAACTAACGTGCAAGCAGCAATTCGCAAATTTCTTGCTCTGCTGAGCTGCGCCATTGCAGCGGCAGGTTAAGTGGCGGCTGCACATTTCGATATCGGTGTAGTGCGCGAGTGGTCTTTTAGATTGTGGGGCCACAAGTCGATTGCGAATCAATCCAGCAGAAGCGTCAAAGCGCATGCCAGGGACAGGAAGCTGACGCGAGCTTGCGCCCGATTGCTGCGGATGGAGGACCTTCTGCATACCAGCCTTCCTTTGTGCGCTTTCCCATGGGCCAGGCTTAGCCCTATCTAGGGCAACCGCCGCGTGCAGCGTGTCCCATTCTGCGCATCCCATTCTCCCATCAGCGAGGTTCTCCCGTCTGGTGTGCATGAATAATGATGCGCAGGGCCCAATTCTGATGCGGCTTCTGTGGGCCGGGAAACATGTTCAAGTCATCAGTTTGCACTACTGTGCGAGCTGAGTCCAACAGCACCGTGCGGAAATTACCAACGCCACTGCATGTAATGAATTTTTAGGTTAGTACTGTCTTGGTTGTGGCAGAGCTGCCGCAAGGGTGCGTGCTTGTTGACTGCACGCGTGGCGTCAGGTTGGCGCCGTACTCGAGCCTAGTGAGCAACACGAAGGCAGCCTGTCATCACCGAACAATAATAACCACCCAGCCTGTTCTCGTGAACCTGCTCGGGCCCGAGAAGGTTGAGGTGTACTCCGCGCGCTGTGAAATGCATGCAGCTGGTTCTGGATGTCGTTCGAATAGCTCCACTCACCCTCGCGGGCGCAGTACCGGTACCTAGTCGTTCCCCAACGTCAAGAGTGGTGCCCGGGTGCATAGTGTTGTCGCATGCTGTGTAAGCACCCCGCGGGGATGCCAAGGCCTTCTAAATGTTCATGGCTGGCGGGTCAATGCACCATGCTGGTACATATGGCAATGAGCTGCTGCCCTCAGAAGCAGAGTTGATGCTCTCGGACTGCATTCAGCTTCTGCTTGCGCAGTTGTCAAGTCGGCATGCTGCATGACTGCGGCATCAGCACTGGCTGCGGTCATGGGATCATGCTTACCCGATCAGTGCGGAGCCATCCGGTTGTTGCGCCTCCTTCTGCTGCAGCTGGTGTGCTGCTCTATGTCACGGCTTCAGCTGGCGCTGGTTCTGTATCGTGCCATGCTGAGGCAGCGCCCTGGTTGCACTGCAGCCTGCTGCCACGACGGCAGTCGACGCTGCAGCGCCAGCTGCAGCGGTAGCTGCTGACTGCAGCGCTGCTGAGGCTGAGCGGGCGATGTCTGCTTTCCTGCTGCAGTCTGCCATCCCAGCCACCTACGGTGGCGCTGCATGTGCTCGCGGTGGCTGAGCGGCGGCAGCGCGAAGGGCGTGATGATCAGCAGCCGAGGGTGTGCACCGTCATCCAAAGAGCTGATGAGGGTGGCACCAGTGTTCGCACATGGGCGAAACGTGGCCCCATGCCTCACAGCAATGGCACATACTAACGGGTCCATACCAGGCGCCGCGCAACGGCCGGTCCGCAGCGGCGGGAGCCACGGGAGCGGGCATTTCTACTGCCATTCATGCCACGATGAAATGTTTTTGCAAAGGACGTATGAGCTCCCAGCAAGCGGCAAATTCTGCAAGTCGCATGCACGCCCACATGGTGCACGTGCTTTCGAGACTCGGCCATGCGATTTGCAGCGCGCTGACGGGCAGTAGACGGCCACAAGCACCATTTCGCACTCACAGCCCCAGTTTCCAGAGAGCAGACTGCCCCTCCTCACTTCCGGTGCCTCATTGCGCCTTTGAGCAGCCTACCAATGCTGGGTGAAGCATCTATACACCATACACGGCATACACGCTTCTGCGGCTTCAGCGTCGGCATCTCACGCCTTCGACGCGCGTGTGCTTCGCCGCCGGGTTGAGCTGCAGTTTGGCTTTCGCGTGGACAACTGCAGCCTCTAAAACCACGCCTCGAAACGACAACACTTGACGCGCCATGGGCAGCCAGCCGCGCCTGAATCCGTCTGCCGCGGACTTTGTGCCGACCTTTGGCACAGGCAGCGACCTGGTGAGTGGGCGATCCGCTGCTGGAGCTAATCACAAGTGCTTGACTGTATGCTGCCAGCAAGTCAGAGACTACACCGGACGTTTTGGCACCGACTCGCATTCGCATGCAGGCTAGCTGGGCGCAGGGCCTGAACGACAAGAAGAAGGCACCCGGACCTCAGCCTGCTGGAGCCGCCACGAGCAAGCCGCAGCAGAGTGGCACTGCAGGCGGCGAGCTCGCCTCAGCCACAACACCCGCCGTGCCTTTAAAGGCCGGCTCCAGGAGCACCAGTAACGCACAACCGAAGCTGCGGCCGGCGCCGCATGCCAGCAATGGCCAGGCCTCTCCTCGCGGCACCGGCAGCCAGCCAGCGTCGGGCGCGTCTTCGGCCGGCGCCGGCGGCCGCAGCACCAGCAGCAATGGCGCCGCCCGCGGTGCATGGGGCCGGCAGGACCGCAGCCGGCAGGATGCTTTCGCAGCTGCCCCCTCCGCCGCAGCTGCAGCAGCGCCTACGACCGCTGCCGCCGCACTGCTGGCAGCGAAGCCGTTGCTGCCAGTCATCAACACGCAGCCGCCCAAGCCCACTGCGGCGTGGCAACCGGCGGCGCCGCGCGGCACCGCCGGCGAGGCGGCAAACGGCGCCGGCGGCGCTGATTTTAAAGGGAAGCGCCGCAATGGGCAGCGCGGCGGCGGCGGCGGCGGCGGCGCGGATGTGCTGCAGCCAGCCTCAGCTCACATCGCCGCCGTGAAGACTCAGCCGGTCGCAATGCATGCCACTGTGAGTTGTGATGCGGGCACGCGGCCGTGCACATGCTGGCACTCCTGCCCACGCTCGTGCTCTCAGTCATGCTCACACACAACATCCCACGCGTGCACAGCTCGCCTGGAATGCCCTGCGAGGGTGGCTGATTTCCGGATCTGGTGTCAGACTGACATCTCCGCAACTGGCTTGGCATCTGCAAGTCTAAACCAAAGCTCTGATGAGGGGCATACCAATCGGCTGCAAACCCAGGCCATCCGTGGTCTCCAGGGTCAGGCGGCGCGCGTGCCGGCGCCTGGAGGGGGCGAGTCGCTGAGCAACAGCCACACAAAGTGCAAGTGCTGAAATGACCAGCAGCACAGAAAACAGTTGTCGTGCTGTCTTCCTGCAGGGCCTGGCGGCGCGCGCGTCAGCGCTTTTAACTAAAAAGAAAAAATTCATGAACCTACGAAACTAGCTTCTTAAGCTTAGCCTTTGGAAAAATAGCTTTTTCCGGCGGTGGCGAGTCGTGGAGCAACAGCCACACGCGGCATGGAAGTGTAAAAGGATGGCGGTGCAGGAAGCGACTCTCGTGCCGTCTTCCTGCAGGGCCTGGCGACCCGTGCGTCGACGCCCGACGGTGGCGAGTCCTGGAGCAACAGCCACACACAGCATGAGCGTACTGAAGTGGACGGCAATGCAGGATGCCGTTTTGTGTGTCCAGCTGCAGGGCCTGGCGGCGCGCGCGTCGGAGCTCGGAGGCGGCGAGTCGTGGAGCAACAGCCACACACGGCGCGCCATCGGCAGCGACTCGGGCGACCTGGAGTTTGAGGACATGTTTGGCAGCGGCGGCGGCGCTGGCAGCCTGCAGGCGGCGGCGTCTCTCGAGGTTGGCCCTCGCAGGCTGAGAGTGTGCATTTTGTATTTCGTGGTTGCTCATTCGGCAGTGGCGGCGGCCGCGGTGGCGGCCTGCAGGCGGCGGCGTCCCGCAGTATGAGCATGGTCGGGGACCGGAATTACTCCTGCTAGTGTGTATGTTTGAGGACACGTTTGGCAGCGGCGGCGGCAGCGGCGGCAGCCTGCAGGCGGCGTCGTCCCCCGAGGAGGTGTAGGACATGGCACGTGCGCAGCCGTTGGCGCAGTCCTTTACGTCATGAAATCCATGTTGCTGCAGTGGTGTAGGAGGACAAGACGAGCCCGCATTCATTCAAATTTCCGATTCCATCAGACTTTTGCCATCTTTGATGCTTCTAGAGCGACGACAGAGGTGGAGGAGGACATGGCGCGCTCGCAGTCGCTGTAGAAAGACTTGCATTTCTCCATAGACACTCGCACTCTCGCTGACGGGGGTTACTCAGTGCAGAGCCCCACGGCAGTCGCCGCGGCGGCGGAGGTGGAGGAGGACGTGGCTCGCGCGCAGTCGCTGCAGAGGTACCCACCTGTTCAGCACGCTAACACTCTCGTCGAAAGAATGGAAAGCTTTCTTCTTGTGCTGCACAGCCCCACGGCGGTCGCGGCGGCCGCAGAGGCGGAGGAGAACATGGCGTGCGCACACTCATCATCGGCATTCACTGCTCAGAGGCAGCCGCCTCCTCCTTTCTGCAATATTTGTATGCAGAGCCCCACAGCGGTCGCGGGCGGCAGAGGTGGAGAAGGACACGGCATGTGCAAGAGGCTGCTTCCATATTTTGGTGGTGCAGACATTCGTGATTGGTTTGTCTTTCTATTTCTCAGAGCCCCACGGCAGTCGCCGCGGCGGCGGAGGTGGAGGAGGACATGGCTCGAGCGCAGTCGCTGGAGAACACGCTCGCGGACGGCGGCATGCTGGCCACCAGGTGAATCTCGTTTGGAACACGCCTTGCATCGCTTTTGCCGTGCGCCGCCCAATGCGTGCAGGCAGGACAGCATAGTCGCTGCTGGCGGTATGTGGCCATCAGGCGAAGCCGCATGGAGGGCGCGCTGCCACCCAGCAGCGTCTGCCAGCAAGGCCCCGCATGGCCCTGCTGTTCCTGCTGCAGTCTGGCGGGCACGCCGCTGCAGCAGTAGCGCTGTGATGGTCCTGCCACGCTCGCCCCGCATGCTCCGCACCGCTGTGACCTCAAAAGCGACAGCTGTGTTGCACCAGCGTCTGGGCTATGTGCAACATCGTTTCCTGTGTCCGCAGCTATGTGGATGTCGATGCACTGGCGTCCACGCCGGAGACACCTGTGTCGTCCACGGCGCTGGCGGCGGCGACGGCCGGCGACCAGTCCGCCTCGCCGGGGACGCCGCGCACGCCCGTGGCGCAGGTGACACCTAAAACTTCAACATGAACAGATATTCAGATCGAACAGACGCTCAATGGTGGGCGGGGACCAGTCCGCCTCGCCTGCTGCGCATGCTGCGCAGCAGAAGCTCTTTCAGCAGCCAGACGTTCAGCCACCAGAAGTCCAGTATCAAGAGACAGTCCAGCATGAGCATATGTTCAGCAGGCAGCCTGATGCTCAGCGTACAAGCCTCTTCAGCAGCCGGTGATTAGCGTGCCGCCGATCAGCATGTTCCTGCACTGAGGAGGCTGAGTTCCCGAAAGTGACACACACCCACTGGTACGTACAAACTACCTGCTGGCATATGACCTGTGACTTGACTCGCAGGTGGCGCTGTGCGCGGCGGAGACGCCGCTGTTGCTGCCTAAGGCGTCTCCCGCGGACTGCTAGTTGTGTCGGTGTCAACTATCCGTTCCTATCACAATGTCTGGCAGGTGGCGCTGAGCGCTGTGGGCAAACTGCTATCGCCGTCCATGTGTCGCCGGCAATCCCGCTGTGATATATCTGATCTGGCCTTTCATATTGTTTGCATTTGTCCGGCAGGTGGCGCTGCGCGCCGCGGACACGCCGCTGTCGCCGTCAAAGGTGTCGCCGGCAGACTTTCAAGTCATGAAGGTCGTGGGGCAGGGCGCCTTTGGCAAGGTCAGTTGGAGCCAATGCACCATCTGTATTTTGAATCTAGTCGCCGGCGGACTTCTAGGCAAGAAGGCCATGGGCGTTGCTGGCAAGGTGAACTTAGGCGGAGCAGCTGGCGCCAGGGATCTGCGCGTCGGGGCTGCCGCTCCGAGCAAGGAAAGGGGGCTTTCACCACACCGTGTCCTGCACTGAGACGAGCGGCCACCAAACGCCCTGTCCCAAAGTCGTCAACCCTGATGATGTACGGCGCGCAGGTGTTCCAGGTGCGCAAGCGGGACACGGGACGCATCTACGCCATGAAGGTCATGCGCAAAGTGCGTTCAGACTCCCGACCCCCAGTGCCTCCCCAGCCCTGCTGCATCTCCTGCCAGTCGGCGACGGTGCACGTCCTTGCCAGAATTGGCTTGGCAGGTGTGATTGCGCACCATCGGGGGTGCCTTCGGAGTGATCCAAGCTGCAGCGACAGCGCTGCAGCCCGCGCATTTCTGCCCCACCAAAGGGCGCCCACTGACGGCAGGACCGCGCATACTGATGGAACGCCACGACACGCCTGCCCAGACCATCTCCTGAGCCGCAGGACCGCATCCTGGCGCGCGACCACACTGAGTATGTGCGCGCGGAGCGGGATGTGCTGACCTCGGTGCGCCACCCCTACATCGTCATGCTGCACTGGTCCTTCCAGGTGAGCTTTGACAAAACAGAAGGCCCAGAAAAGCCTTCCAACCACGTGCCGACTTCTGTGTGCCACCCCCGTCACTGCGTGTCATGCGGCGCCGGTTGTTGCAGGCGCGCTGCCAAGCGCCACCTGCGTGTGCTAATCGACATCGCCATGGCAATCCATGGCTGCACAGACATCTTCCATATTTGCTTGCTGGATGCGCCTACGATACTTAGACGCCTGTCAAACCGTGAACTGCAGACGGCGGCCAAGCTGTACCTGGTGCTGGATTTCGTCAACGGCGGCCACCTGTTTTTTAACCTCTACCGGTGGACTGTTGCTCATACATAGAACAGTGCATTTCGCTGGGCACCTTTGCAGCAGCATTGAATGGCGCCTGGGCTGTGACGCAGCGTCTGTGTTTTGCATTCACTCTCTTCAAGGGGCGCTGCATCAGCAGGGCGGGCAGTTTCAGAGGCGAGGCGCAGCCGTGTGCAGCAGCGAAGACGTTCTGTCTCGTGTGGATTTGACATCCGAATCCGCGCAATGACAGTACTCAACCTTTGCTGCTCGTTCACCCCAGGGCCGGCATCTTCGATGAGGAGCAGGCACGGCTGTATTGCGCGGAAATCGTGGCGGCCATCGGCCACCTGCACTCACTGGACATCGTGCACCGCGACCTGAAGCCGGTGCGTGAACGTAGCCATCTTCGAGAAATGTGGTTTCAGAATCCGTGTCCTGAAGCCCGGCGGCCAACCGGCACCTGCACTCGCTCGACATCGTGCAACGCGTTGTCAAACCAGTGAGCGTTCTCAAAGCCATGCTTTCGAGCGCAAAATCAGAAGCGCTGAGTTTGATCCCCTCAAGCTCAGCGGAGGTCGGGGTACCCCGCTGGCAAAGCTCCGTGGTGCTGGGTGGCTCTGCAAGCGCAGGAGAACGTGTTGCTGGATAGTGAGGGCCGCATCCGCAAGATGGGCATGCGTGACAGCAAGACTGATCACAGTTCGATTTGGAGTTTGTGCTTCCGCTCGACAGGAGAATGTGCTGCCGGGCGGCAAGGGCCTTGGGCGCATCACGGGCTTTGGGCTGGCAAAAGCGGGCATGCGCAACCGTAAGATCTGACACGTCTTTGGAGAGAATAAAAAAAACACTGCTGTCGCTCTGCAGGAGAATGTGCTGTTGGACTCCGAGGGCCACATCCGCGTCACGGACTTTGGGCTGGCAAAAGCCGGCATGCGTGACGGGGAGCGCTCCAACTCGCTGATTGGCACGATGGAGTACATGGCCCCCGAAATCATCAGCGCCTCCGGCCACAACAAGGTGTGCACCGCGCATCAGGCTCCTGACCTGATTCTGGCAAAAAGAGGATGCTCGCATTCGACTGGTGGAGCGTTGCCATCCTGCTGTACGAGCTGCTGTTTGAGGTGACGTCCGAATGAATGCTTCCCGAAAGTTCTCGTGGGTTTGGGAGATACTGGGGACTGTGAAAGTCAGGTGCATCTCCCCTCGGTGGCGGTTCGTCGACTGGTGGAGCGTGGGCACCCTGCTGCACGAGATGCTGTGCGGGGTGACCACCCTCTTCCGCCAGACCCCTACGTTGAGATTGACTACGCAAATTCAAGTAACAAATGCTTGCCTGATGCAGTCGGTGGACTGGTGGAGCGTAGGCATCCTGTTGTACGAGATGCTGTGCGGTGTGACGCCCTTCCGCCAGAAGGACAAGGCCAAGCTGCGCCGCATGATCACCTGCGACAAACTCAAGTTCACCAAGAACGCCGACGGTGAGAATGGCCTTGAGGCAACCTTCTATCACACCAGGCAGTAGATGTTCCGCAACAATGCAGCAGAAGCACCTGCTGGATCCCCGCTGCCTGTCGGGAAATCCCGAGTCGCTGGTGCGAGCGCTGCTGGACAAGAACCCGTTGCGGCAGCTGCAATCTCATAGATTCTTTTGCACGAAGTCACAACTTTACACTTGGCACAACCCATGTTACCTCTGGATTCTCGCTACTGCAGGCTACCTGTCGAGCAATGCCAAGTCGCTGGAGCGCGCGCTGCTGGACATGGACCCGCTGTGGTGCTGCTGCCTTGAGTCTTCGTGTGATCAACCTGCAATTTGCGACTAAACTCGTTCGTTCATTCCATCGTAGGCTACCTATCAGCCAATGCGAAATCGCTGGTGCGCGCGCTGCTGGACAAGGACCCGCTGCGGCGGCTGGGCTCCGGGCTGAAAGGCACCGCCGCCATCAAAGCGCACCCATTCTTCCGCGGCATTAACTGGAGCCAGCTGGAGGCGCGCCAGGTGTGGATTTTGAGTCTTTGCCAGGGATTACGAATCGAGTGATGTGAATGGAGATAATGGTTTGGCGGGCACTGCCAGCCTCAAAGTGCGATCACTTCGGGCGCACCAACCGGAGCCGGCTGCTCCTGTTCTCCTGTTCTGCTTCCCTCTTCCACCTCTCCCTGAAGCACGTTGTGCCTGGGACGACAGCTGGAGGTGCGGCAGAGCCAATGTTTGATCGCAGAGGCAGCCTGCACCACCGAGTACAATAGCACGCATCATTGCATTGCGATGCTGTGCTGGCGTCGTGTTTTTGGGACATCACTGCTGCAAACGACACACAGGTATCGGACTGTGATGTGCCCGCGGATCTGTCATTCCGTTGCGAGACTTTCGCTCTGGTTTTGCTCAGGTGCCATCGCCGTACTGCCCACGGACCACAGGCGTGGAGGATGTCAACAACTTCGACAAGCTGTGGACAGGTGTGCGGCTCTGCCGGAACATGCTTGGGCACGAGCACATGCACAGTCACCCCGCTCCTCTGGCTGCTGCTGGTGTGCTCACTGCCACAAAGGGCTGGCGCATGCAGCCACATCTGCACCTACTGGGGACCGGTGGACGGGAACTGGGACGTACACAACCGTACTCGAGTTCATTCTTCGTCCTGCAGACCGCACGCCGGAGGACTCTCCAGTTGGCACCCCCGTCGGCACGCCCGTCATCGGCAACAGCTTCCGCGGCTTCACCTACGTGGCGCCTTCCTTCCTGGCGTCGCCCGCCGGCTCGCCAGCCAAGCCCGGCCTGCTATAGGGTTCAAGCGAGCCGGCGGGCGGCCCAGGCATGGAAGGAATGCGCTTTGGCGGCTGATCCAACAGCTTCCAGCGCTATAATAGGCCTGGCTTTGTGGCGAGCCGGCAAGGCCGCAGGTTGCTGCCCAAAACCGTTCTTAGGAGTGATCCGGTCCCAGGTTTGGCGCTGAAAGCCGTCAAACAGTTCTCTCAGGTAGTCAGATTGGATCAGATCAGGTGGATAGAGCAGGAGAAGCGCCAGCTGATCAGACAAGTAATTTCAGGGATTCGGGCGTGGCATTGCACGGCTCTTTGCTCGATTTGGTTTCAGATGCAGTATCTTCATCGACGGTCGATGTGACGTGTCAACTGCAAATACCAGGTACAGCCTACAAAACCAACAGGCGCCAAGCCAGAGATTCTGCAACAGTGCGGGACGCCAATAACGAGCCTCGGGCTTCGCATCTTCCAAGACAAGGGGGCAGACGCACGTGCTCCTGTTGACACACCCCATCATCGGCGACGATCGCCAACGACCTCGCCCGATCGAACGCCATGCTCCGCTTGTCCTGCAGCCGCTGGAACTGCATTCTCCCACCTGCCGGCTGCTACGTACAGTCCCTTGAGCCAGCAACACCGCTGTGAGCGACTGTCGGCGGAATCAGCTGCGGAAAATGTCCTGCCCGGCGGAAAAGATGACGGTCGCTACCTTCTCCACGTTCGCGCTGCTGCTGGTGGCAATGGGCACAGCCTCTGCTGCAAACATGCAGCTGCAGCTCGATACTAACAGCCTCAGCGCAGGCAAGATCCTGCGACCTGCTCGCTTCACCATTGCGATGGTGGCGTGTCATTCGAGACTCGCTTGGAAAGTGTCGGCAGCAAATTTTCTGCGAACAGACTGCTGAGGCTGGCATGACAGCGTCTCAGATTTTTTGCTGCACATCATATCGTCCCGCATGCGCATAAATCCGAGCTAAACCAGCAAGATTGTAGCATTTGGTGTATCGTGCGCCATGCATGGTGCACTTTGCAATATGCAGATAGATGTTCGACATCCCCAAGAGGCACGCTGAACCTTGCCGCAATAAAGAGCCACTTTTCTTTGTGAAGACGTTATATGATCCGTCTGCAGTGGTGGGCGACCTAGCGAGGACAGCGCAGGCCGGCACTGATTTCGGGCGGCAGCTGCAGCAGGCGGCGGCTAGCTCTAACGACATCTCGGCATCCCTGGGTGAGGCTTTCTTCTCACATGCATGCAATATGCTACTGGAAGCTCAGTGCGGCAGCAGCCGGCCTTTTTCCGTCAAGATGTGCAGCCGACGCTATACAGTCAGCCTTCAGTTTCAATGTGGCTTGTGGTGGAGCGATATCTGTTCACTGGCTGTGCAAACTCAGTGCTGCAAGGCCTGGCTGGCACCTTTCCCGTGTGCAACGCAGCGCTGGTGCTCTGTGACCAGATCACACCAGAATGGCATCGTAACCATCGAGGTTCTGCCCGCCTGCAGGCCCGGTGCTGCGGGGGCTTGGCAGTACTTTCCGCCGCCTCCAACGCGGCCTCCAACACCGATGCTGCTGCTCCCCAAACAGACTACATGACTGCGTTGTAATGAATATTGGTTTCCCTATGTGCAGGACCGGTGCTGCAGGGCCTGACCAGCACAACCGCCACCTCCAGCGCGGTGTCGCGACTCTGGGCGTTGTCGTTGCCGTCCCTATTGTTAGTTTTTCGTTAGTTTTTCCCTTATTGCAACGACTGCTCTTCAATTCGTGCAGGCCCGGTGCTGCAGGGCCTGGCCGGCACGTCCGCCGCGTCAAACGCCGCATCCAACACCGGCGCGTCTGCCGCCGCGGCCGTCTCCAGCGCCGTCTCCAGCCTTGGCCAGACGCTGGGTGCCAAAGTGACATCCGTCGCTGATGTGCGCTTTTCAAAACCTTGACTCGTTTGAACCGCCGATTGATAGTCTGCAGGTGGGCTTGCTTGTGTCTGTGCTGGCAGCATCGCTCAACACGGAGTGCAGTCCCATACCTGCTTTCATGCACGGCTGGCTACTTGTACAGTCGTCATGTACATGACCCTGTGCTATCACCACAGCTACCACACAGCAGGCAACCAGCCAGTCCCACGTCCTGCACGTTCTCAAGCATCTCGCCAGCTCTCGTTGACTCAGATGTGTGTGAAGCACAGCTTCACGTGATGAGAAAATGTGGTCCCCGGCACTGTTTGAGTGGCATCACACTTAAAACAGTCATGCTGTGCCGCAGGTGCAGCTGCAGCTGGAGCAGCTGCTGCTGCAGTTCTGCTCCGCCGAGAGCTTCACGCCGCCCGCTCAGGTGCGCCCGCACGTTGATTGGGATGAGCTCACTCAGGAAGTCTCGACTTCAAAATATGCCTGCGGGCGTTCCAGCTGCCGAGTCGAAGTCAACCACACTTCACTGTGCATGGTCCAGCCTAGCATTGCATCCGATTGCGCTCCAACCTGACGATGCTGTCTTGACACCAGCATGCTGTGCAGCGTTTGTCTTGGCCGACTTGCCAGCTGATGGCGGTTCATTGAAGCCTCACATGCGGATGCGCTGCTGCAGGTGCCGACCATCTGGACGGACAGTGGCGCGTCGATCGCGCTGTGTGCCCCACACTCCTGTTCCCATACAAGATGTGTATATGCCATGGCAAAGCTTTCTTATGCTGTTGCGGCTAGGTGCCGGACATGTGGACAGGCAGCGGAACGAAAATCGCGCTGGTGCCGCACACCTGTCTCTACTTGACGCACACTTTTGGGTTGGATGATTTGTCGATTTCCTGATCTTCAGGTGTCAGCGATGTGGACGGGCAGCGGCGCGACAATTGCGCTGGTGCCGCACACCTGCCTCATCTACCCTGAGAACAACACGCTGGCCTGCTCCCCCGCGCAGCTGGTGCTTTACACGACTGCCGGTGCGGTCCGTTCATTGGCAGTTTAGAAGGGGAAAAAGCTAATGAAACATAGCGATTTCAGCTTCCCTGCACAGCTGGTGCTGTACATCACCGCCGGTGCGCCCACTTTGCCATTGAACCATATCGAGTGATTGCGCTTTGCCAAGATGTCAAGCTGATCTAGCAGAGCGCAGCCAATACTCTACCATACCATTGAGAATAGCCAAAATTTTGCAGAGCAAGCAGTCGCATGCAGTGTCGGCAGGTCCTGCATAGACGGTCTCGTATCCTGCAGGGGTAACTACAACAAGCTGGATGCGTAGGCCGCTATGGAGACTGGTAAACGCAAAACAAAACCACCAGAAAATTTGCCCACATACCCGCATTTCGCAGGCAGCTCTAACGAGGTGTACACCACGACCGGCAAGGGTTCATGCAATGTTACCATCGGACCTCCCTGGCAAACGTGTTCCATACGCATGTGATCCATGCGCACCGCAGGCAGCTACAACAAGGCGTACACAAGTGCTGCCGAGTGGACCGGCAAGGAGTGCAAGATACAGGAGCAGCTGGGCAAGGGCAGCACGCAGCTCATCGGCGGTGCGCCCTACACGGTGCGCAGATGTCAATTGTGGGAAGCAAGTATCAATTCCAAACTCATCCTGGATATCTAGGGGAAGAGTCGGGAGTGTTGCAGGAGCAGCAGGGCAAGGGCAGCACGCAGCTCATCGGAGGCGCGCCATACACATCAGTGCACCAATCTATCGCACCGGGACAATGTATGGCACACAGCAGCACAACAGCAGCAGCACTAGCAGCAGCAGCAATGCCGTGTTGTGTTTTTGTGTCCCATCACTGTGCTCATCGTTCAAATCATTTTCGTCATGTACGGCGCTGGACACCTACGATGCTCAGCAGGTGCACACCCAGCAGCCGGCGCAACAGGAGAGCTCAAATACGCCTGTTCTTCGCGTTGGACAGAATTATAAAGCACCTTTCTGCTGATGTGCACAGTCGGACATTCTGGGCCGGTGCTGCTGAGGAGCCTTCGACCCGCTGTGCCTGAAAACTGCACTGCATCTGCTGAAATGCACACCGACCTGCGCATTTCCTGTGTCCTGCAGGTGGAGATCCCGGAGCCGGTGCAGCTAAAGAGCCTATGGACGCCGATCTTTGCCAACGAGGCTGCCGTGCCAGCGCCGGAGGCTGGTTCCTCCGCCTCTGCCGCCGCCTCGGTGCGACCTTTGTCGGTTGATTGTCTTCATCCTATCATGAGCGTGAATTGGCCTCCTGCAGACAGGCTCACCCGTTCACCTGCAGACTTGCCTCGGTCTGCAGGCTGCAGCACCTGGTTTGAGAGGCTGCAGCTGCTGTCAGTCGATTGGCAGCTTTGTGTGGAATGCTGCGGCAAGGTGCTGATCATGATCACGTGGCAGGCACGCGCGTGCCGCTGCTTTGTAGGCCGACATGCAGCCAAGAATGCCTGTTATGCTGGAAGCCTGCACGCGCTGACCGCAATTGATGTCTCCACCGCAGGTTCTGATGACGTCAGTTTGTTAGACCCCAGAAAACATGCAAACGGGATGCCCTCCTCTTCTGTTTCAGGTGGCCGACCCTGGCTCATCAAAGCCGTCCAAGCCGACCAAGATGCCCAGCAAGCCGACCAAGGGCGGCCGCACCTCCTCCCTCAACAGCGGCAAGCCGTCCAAGCCGAGCAAGAAGCCGAGCAAGCCGTCGACAAAGGCGGCCAGCGGCGGCACCTCCGCCGCTGCCGGTGGCAGCTCCGCCAACGCTGGGCGGTAGATGCGCATCTGCATGCAAGAAGGGTGACGCAAATTATGGCGCTTGATGACATGCGCGGTGGGGGAATGGGGCGGGTTCAGTCACATGAGACGCTGGTTCACACGGGAGGCTGAAGCGGCAGTCGGGCTTCTGCTCTATGTCTTTTCAGCATTCGTGCTGGTCGGCCGGGCGGGACGGGTGGCAGCGGTGAGTCGGCGTTGAATGGAGCTGGTGTTCGAGGTAGGGAAAGGGTCCGACATCACTACCGACGACTGAATGAGTGTCAGTGCAAGTGCCTGATGATGTCGGTTCAACTCAGCAGGTTCCGGCACGCAAGTCTTTGAACAAGGGACTGGCGTCAATGGAAACTGCCGTGAATTACAACGTTGCTAGCAACGAAAACAAAGCCCATGAAAAAGTTTGATGGCAGACCACCGGGCGACAATGCGATTGTCCTCTCGAAATACAGTATTGGTCGTGCTGTCCTCGTGGCAGCGCAAACTCCTTGTCGTGCAGAAAGCGTACAGAATTGCCAATATTGGCCCCAATCTGGCTCTCATCTGTGATTGAACGTCGATACCAGTCGGGCCGCCATCACCAGCGAAATCATGGTCATAGCTTCCTCAGACTGTGGCACCCTCAGATTGTGTGACGCCGACAGTTGAAGTTATCAAGGCATATGATAATTTCAGTGCAGATGGAACCCCTGCAACATGGATCCAAAAACGAAGCTGTAAGAACAGTTCAGCACCCTGTCATTTTTTGAAACCAGTTGTGAATTGGTTTCATGCCAGCCAAGTATTTTTCCAAGCACGAGCAGGTTGAACTATGCACAAACACGAGAGGCTGTTGCGTGCGAATTCTACCTGCTTGCAAGCACAGCGGCGGCTGCAAGTTGACACGCAAGGCGGCGGCTCCGAGACTGAAGTCTGCAGGCACAGGCTCACTTCGGAACAACCTCTGATCTGCATAGTGAACGTGATAACAATTCGCATGTTATTCACCCAGGCCTGGAATGAAGCAAGTCCGCGAAAATGTTCGAGCAAGGCTGAACCATTTAGATCTGTCTGCTCAACACGACATCATATTATTCACACCTATTCAAAACGGACCCCGCACCTGGTCGGGGAAGAAAGGAGCCTCTAGTGCTGTATACGTAGTATCTGAAGCAGCAAGAAACGTACTCAATCAAAACCACAATGTCTGCAGATAGTCGAGTGCTGCTTACTAACACGGAGGATAAGCATGACAAAACAAAAGTACCTGCCCATCACCGGCACCAGGACATTCTGGGCGCCTCCCAAAGAGACAAGGCGGAACCGAAAGCTGGTGAGTGCGGTGCTCGCGGCTCCCATGATAATGACTTGAGCAGCTGCAGTTTGAAGCACAACTGTGTTGCTGGGTGTGCATCAGCAGGCAGGCTTCCGCAGCGGAAACATCACATGGCAGTCCTTCATGCATATGCCATGTATGCAGGAAGCAATGCTTGCACTATCCAACACACACCTGCGCCTCCAGCAGTCGAAAGGGACTGCGTACTGACGTTGCTGTAGAACGGAGTTGACGGCAGCTGCTGTGGGGCGGCGGCAGCGCAGGTGCCTGCCCACAGCGCCAGAGAATGGCCATCAGCGCATGCACAAGCCAGGATGCTTCACTCAGGGGCTATGAAAGCAAGCTGACACCAGGCAAGCTGACGCAAAACGAGCATGCAGCTTTCTGGAGCCGCATTCCAGCCCTTTTTAGCCAATTTGGGCGCTCGTGCAACGACATTCCGGCAGCGGAACACGCACCCGCATACTTCTGCGTCAGCAGGGGCTCCGTGCAGACCACGGTGAGAGCGATAGTCCGCGGCGGTGAGCTGGCGGCGTAGGGCCGCCCCCCGATGACCTCCTCCACCGCCGTGCATATCAGCGTGTAGGTGCCCACCGCGTCGAGCCCCATGCAGGGTATCGAGAAACGCCGTTGGTCGCGGTCAGACTGGTGCGCGCGGCAGCCCGCCGTCAGCGGTGCCGTAGCTGACCACTCTTTCGCCGAGCGGCATGTCGCTGCCGGACCCCAGCCTGTCTGGCCGCCGTGTGGCTTGGCCACTGATCGTGAGCGTACCGGCACCTGTCCAACAGAGAGCAGAAAAGGTGTGAAAATGAAAAACAGACAATCGCCGTCGCGCAGCAGCAGGCGCTGCAGCAGCATCAGGGCAGCGGAGCTTTGAAGGAGCAGCAGTCGCGAACGAAGATAGCCGTGGCACTGCGATGTATGTGTCCAGATGACTTTTGTGGATGAAGTCCCACGAGTCCCTCGAGCGACAAGATCAATCCTGGCTCCTCCAAGGCTGAGCCACGAAAGCGAATCGTAGCAGATCCACATTCTTGCCGTTCGTGAAACCACCGCGCAGAATCGGGGCATGCCTGTGCCATGTCCAGACTGAAAAGCAGCATACCTTTGACAGCTTGTCCGCATCTAGATTATTCCGCTGCTTCGCTGGCTGCATGAAGCAGCACGACGTACGATTTGGTCACCCGCAGTACCCGCAGACGATCATGTTCCAGATGGATGCAGCATTCAGCATCGTATAGATTCACGTCGAAGACATGGCTGTATCGTCAGCAGCAGTGCTGCTAGCCATCTTGCTGGCGGGTGACACCCTTGCTGCTGCGTCGCCGTCATCGCTGCATCCAGGTGAGCACAACCGCTTGCAGGCCCCAGGCCCGGGTTGAAATCACTACTGTGTACAGTGCGCGTGTGACTGATGGTGCACACGTGAGCCGCACACACTCTCAACATGGCATGCTGCCAGGCCACGCATCCAGCTCACTCCATGGAGGTCGAGGAGCCAGCACAGTGCGCCAGCCACGATGGCAAAGAATGATGGCACCGCATTCCTCGGCTGCAAGCCAAAGACAGCCAGTGGCGGGGCTGAGCACCCCTCATCCTCAGGTTTTCCCTGCTGCCAGCTGCCAGCAGAGGTGCTGAGCACTGCGCCCTGGCGCTGGCGCCTAATTTTTCTGAATGAGTGTGTTGGTTTCCTTTGCGGCAGGCGTTGCGCTTGGGGAGACTGCTGACAGCAAGAGCATCACAGCGGACTGCTTCCCAGCGGGAAGCCAGCTCAAGGTACTGGATGCTGCCCGAGGTGCCGCCATCGACCGAGGCATCGAGGACATAGTTCTGGGCGTGACCGTTATGGTGCGATCTGATGACAGTATGTACCCAGTCTCCTACTCAAAACTCCAGGGCATGCACCGGCCGATGCCGTTCGCTCTTCATCAAAGTGACGGAGCAGCGCAGCTCAGACTCATGACCACGCGCTCAGGCTTGGCAGTCGTGAGACTGCTTCCATGTGCACTATTTAATGTGCGCCAAGCCCGCCTTCGTGTTTGCACATTCATTGTTGTAGATCAGCCGTGTTGTGTTTAGCGTTGCAGGTCGTCATTGGCGACGGCGCGATGGCATGATGGTCACACATCTCCGGCATTTCCTATGTGCTGTGAACTCCTTGAAACTTGAATAAACTATTCTTCAAGTGATCTCCCACCCTCCTGTTTGTTTGATGCAGGCCGTCAATGGTGACGGCGCACTGGCATGGTCGCCCGTCGTCAGCTTGCCTACTTCTCGTCCGCATGTGCCGCCGGCAGAAGCGCCCACCTATATTCGACTCACGACAGCAGCTGGAAAGGTGGGGCTGGCCTGCAAAGCGGGAACACATTTCAATGAATGGGCGACAGCCCTGCCGCAGAAATGGCTCGTTCAAGCGTTTTCCTTCCGGCTGCTGTAGATGGATGATGCGCCACATCCTCCATCAACGCTCGCAGCAGCTTTCAATGGCCTCACGACATCTTGCAATCCTGCAGGTGTTGACCCTGTCACTAAATCACATCGTGTACATCCTTCCGGCGCCCGCGGCAGCATTGACTGCTGGCACATCCCCCATCAGCATCGCTATAGAACTTCCCTTCAGCAGCCGGCAGGAGATCGCGGCTGGAGAAATCAGGGTGAGCTGCATCTGTTGACCTGCCTACGAGGGTGGCAAATACTGCTGCTTTGTTGCAAATCGTATGTGAATATCACATATGCATTGCTGCCGCTATCATGCCTGCTGCCAGCCGCTTTATGCAATCCTAAAATTCCTTCCAAAATGTTCTCTTCTCCATTTGTCAGGCTGGCGATCGTCTCTTCGTGCAGACGGCTGGCTACAGCGTGGTGCCCAGCCCAGTGGTGTCAACCGAGCTTCTCAGAATGCCAAGCGCATTCGATGTTATCACGGAGCAAGGTGAGGCGGGGTGGGCGGGCTGCAATGTTTGGCAATATCAGGAAAGGCACGTGCTGTGTATGTTGAAAACTCACGCATCATGATGATGTACTGTCAGCGAGCATCGCGATGACGTACTGCTGGCTACATGTTCATGACCTGTCTGCTGTCTGCTGTCTGATGCGTCGCAGGGACCATCATAATAAATGGCGTCGCAGTGAAATGTTATAAGGCAGAAGCAGAAATGCAGCAGCCAGCCCCGCAGTGAGGCTGTGCCTTACGGTCCTGTCATTCAGAAGGGGCAGAGCTTGTCATGATCTGGACGCGCATAAGCTCCAAATGCGCAGCAGCCCTTCCGCCTAATGCTGGAGTGTATATGCTGGTCGTCCATATGTGCTGGAGTGGTGCTGGAGTGTACATGCTGGCCAGCAAGCAGTTGTTGCCCCAAAACGCTCTCTCCGCTTATGACGGTGGCCGTGTGCAAATGGCCACGCACACAGAAGATTTTAATAAACGCCTTCTAGCACAAGGCCAGTCGACTTCGCTTTATAGAGGATTGTGCGCAATGTGGCAGTGGGGCCAATGTGAGACTGTCCGAAGGCGCCACAGATTGTAAGAACCCACCGGAACTGGCAGCAGCTCACGCATGCCTCCGGAACCGTGGTGTACACAAGAGACAAGAGCACATGTGCTCTTGGCAGTGCTACCTGAATTTGGCCAGTCTCATATTCACGTTGCCATGCTGTCATTGTTGATGCCACCAGCCGGCCAGGCATTTGTATGCAGGGAAACCATCCTTGCAAACGACAAAGCATATGATACGTGAGGCCGCATCATGCGCCATTCCAGGCGTTGCGCTTGACACGAACGCGATGATGAATATTCATCATCGCGTGATGATTAATCATCAGCACGAGAGCCCCCAGCAGCGCAGGAACACGGCTGTATTGCGAGCCATCTATCTGTAAGCTGGGCCTGCAGAGTAGAAGCTTTCCAGCGACAACGCGTCGGTGGCAGTGCAATGTGGACGCCGCTCGCTCTGGGGATTGGCTAAAAGCGTCGCGGTTCTCGCCAGAATGACGGGTAAGATAGTAGTCTCGGGTTTGTGTTTTGATTCTTGAAGCCTTAGAGCGTTTGCACAGTGAGCCGGGAGCCGTCATTTCCCGCCGAATCTTCCGCTCATCAGCATTCATGAAACATATTCAGGCAGCGGAACCAACAGGGGAAACTGCAGGACGATGTGAACAGTGATGATTGCCGTGTTCAACCAAGCCCGCATTATCAAGTACGTATACATCGCAGTATAGTTACCTCCTCAAACAACTCCCAGCGTGAGTGTCGGCGTCTAGCTCCTGCCTTGCAATTCCCTTGTTCAACTGAACTCTAATACGATTTGGCGATCCTGGCACCAGCGCCCGAGCAGCGATAACATGCATGATGCAGGCCCACTGTGGCTGTCGCGTCCATGCAGTGGAGCGGCCGACTAGTGGCAACAGCGGCAAAACGCCATCGCCGCCAGCTGCTGTTCCCAAAAGAGGCTGCCGGTACTGCTGCACATCGCCAAACAGACAGCCTGCTGGCGTGTATATCAGCCGCTGCCTGCTTGCAGGCTGAGTTGGTACTCCACCATGCGCCGACCTCCAAGGTCGACTTGGCTTCACCCCTCCAGGCGGCGCCGGGCCTTGGCCTCCGCCAGCCGCTTCTTCTTCGCAGCCTGCAGGCGCATCGTGAATTGAGGTTTGATAGTCACGAAGCCAGATGGAGCGACCAGCCGATTGTGGGTGACGTTCCAAGCTTGCGGGTGCTGCCGCTGCTGCCGGTGCTGCCACCAATGCACGCCTCGCTCCTCACAGCTGGTGTGGGGCGGGCAAGGTGTGTCCTTGCTTGGAGGCAGGCGGCGCGCCGCTCATGTGCCTCGTTATATCTCCAAGTTCCTTCATCATATGAGACGTGCTGAATCATCTAGCGTGCACGCTCTTCTGCTTCTGCCTTTGCGTCTTCGCTGCGCCCCATGCGAGCTGCGCGAAGCGCCTCAAAGTGAGTCTTAGCATAGAACATCAACACAAATGATAGGACCTTTTCCTCTGCCTCTGCTTTTGCATCCTCATCTTGGCCATGCGCGCAGCGCGTCGCCCCTTTCAGTTGATTACACTGTCGTAAACATGAAACATAAATTTTAGGGCATTGTGATAGATCTCACCTGGCGAGCATTTTCCTCTGCCTCTGCTTTCGCGTCCTCGTCCCGGCCCATGCGGGCAGCTCGCCGCTCCTCCGCCTCAACGCCCGCCCAGCCCACCTCCATGACGCGGTCATCGAATGGGTCATCTGTGAACCTGGGAAGATTAGAGAAATCGATTGAGGAAGGTGAGTCGTTCCTCCGCCTCGGGCGCCCACCCAGCCGCGGTCATCGAACGGGTAGTCCCTGAACCTGAAAGCAGATGGGGTCTGTACAGCAAGGTGGTCAACAGGGTGACTGCCTCGTCCACGACCGCCCAGCCCACCTCCATGTCGCGGGTGCTGACTAGGTCGTATTTGAACCTGCAGCAGAGGATGGACAAACACGTGAGATAGCAACTTAGTCAGCGCGGTCATCTTCAGGTGAGCTGGGATGGCTCCTCTGCCTCAACGCCCGCCCAGCCCGCCTCCATGCGGCGGTCGTCCAGCGGCGCATCCCTGCATCTAGCAACGGAAGATAGACCACAGGTGTCAAGAGACATGAACGAGACGATTTTACGGGCTTTCTCAAGTCCACATATCATGTGGCGCTTCTCCGTCTTGACGCCTGTTCAGCTGCATCCCGCAGTGGTCCAGTGGCTTCGTCCCTTGAATCTGCAGCAGACAAGACAAACGATATTTAGACAGCGATTCGGTCAGCACACTTTGTAGCGGGCGGCGTGGCGCTTCTCCGTGCCGACGCCCCAAAACGCCTGCCCTCCATGCCGCGGCCTGTTTGAACCTGGAGATAGACATCGGGGATCGCGGGAGTGGCAATGGCTGGTACTGTACCCCGACTGAGGCGCCGCCCGCCCATCACAGCCGGCGATCGAGCGCAGCTCTCGGCGCGCCAGTCCTCCTCCTCTTCGCCCGCGCCCCCATTTGCCGTGGTTCGCTGGTTGACATCCATTCGAGGTTCGGTTGTGTGTTGATAGTTCAAACCGCTCCACTTGGAGGGCTCGTAGCCATGGAACGAGCGCAGCTTGGCGCACCAGTCCTCCACTTTCGCCGTGCCGCTGTCTTTTGAAACATCCTCCAGCAACTGCTTGTCGTCCTCTTGCCCTTGTGTAAAGTTTGGGTCAGACATCTGAGCTTGCCTGGTAGGATCGTAGCCGGTGATGGTGCGCAGCTCAGCGCGCCAGTCGTCTTCCTGGCCGCCGGCGTCGCCGTCCTCCAAAAAGTCCTCCAGCGACTGTTCGTCGTCCTCAGGGGGCGGCCGCCGCTGTGACGCGAAAGCTGCACCGCTGCGGCCGCCGCCCCCGGATCTGCCGCCGCCGTGATTGCCTGCCTGCTGCGCCGTCCGGAACGGCTGGCCGCCGGGTGCGCCGCCGCCGCTGCCTGCTTGCTGGGCGGTCCTGAAGGCCGGGGCCCCTTGCTGCCGCTGCTGGCCCGCCTGCTGCGCGGTGCAGAAACCAGGCTGCGGCGCCTGCTGCACCGTTCTGAACCCCGGCTGCCGCTGCTGCTGCACTGGCGAGCCGCCGTTGCCGCCGCCGCCGCCGCCGCCGGCGGTGCCGCCATTTGAAGCGTCTGCGGCGGCCTTTGCCGCCAGCCGAGCCGCCGCGCCTGAGAAGCGCGGCCCTTCCACAGGCGCTGGACTGCCGCCAGCGGCGCGGCCCGCCTGCCCTGCTGCTGCCGCCGGTGCGCTGCCAGCGCCTTTTGCTGAGTGCACAGCGGCAGCGAGCGCTTTGTCGGCCCGCTGTCGCCCCGTCACGCCTGCAGCATCAAATGCAACAGCATGACGGCGTCGCGGCTCTGCAGGAACCTGTTGTGTCCAGGTTTATTGTCAAGATGCATTTCGTGTGTTCTGGAGACAGCCTGCCTGCCGCTCGCATGGTGGCAAGTCACAAAAGACACACGCGTTCTCGAAAACAATGCGGCATTCTGCCACATGATCCCGACTGCCCATGCTGGAGTCACCTGCAGCTGCATAGGCGACGGCACTACCACGGATGGCGGTCGCTTTCCGGCTGCCACTGATACAGGACTACAACCTGGTCACACGGCCCTTGGAAAAGCCCTGAGAAAGGCATCACCTGCGGCGGCCAGGGCGACGGCGCTGCTGCGCATGGCGACGGCCTTCTTGCCGCCGCCGCCGCCGCCGTGCCGGGCAGTCGTCGGCTTGACGACACCGCCCCGCAGCTGACTAACGCGCAGCTGGCTACGCGCCCTGCGCTAGGGCAAGTTGCAATCTCGAGATGACGTACTTTCGGCGATTGGCGCGAGCCATCGGCGACGCCGCCGCCCTGCAGCAGGCTGCGCGTCCTGTGCCAGGGAGTAGATGAATATGGTGGGTGTTATGCGAGTTAGGAAAGGGTGCAGGTGACATCTGCATGTGCTGTTTTGTCCTTCCTGTCCTGGGGTGTGCTGTTCTCTACAGTGAGGCCGGTGCCAGATCGAGCCGAGCCGGCCGAGGCGAAGCTTCGTGCCAGCTCTGCACTGACTTCGCCTCATGCTGCTCAATTCGAGCTGGAACGGCTTGCCGGCGGTGCGAATGCGACACTGATGAAGCACAGCTATACTCACATTCTGAGGTGTTGAGCTCAGAATTGGTGAGGGGTTGCGCTCAGAAATGCTGAGCTTGCAAACGACGAGGCTGCCTGTGGCGACTGCTTTGCACCAGTTGTCTCTCCATGCAAGATGGCGTTTCCAGTTGCATTACGGATCTCCCAGGGACATTGTGCCAGGTGTGCGACAGCCGCACAGAGGGTCGACCTCACCTCTGCGCCGCCTCTGCCTGCGCGAGGCTCGCCAACTGCTGGACTGCACTTATTTCGGTCACAGCACATTCGCAAGCCGGCAAAAATGTGTCGTCTGAATGAGAGCCACTTGCGTGCTGCCCGCGCTTGCATTCGAGGCGGCCCCTTGAACGGCCGCAGCCGCCGCCACCCAGCCGCCTGCTGGTGGCGGTTACAGGTCAAAGCTTTGATGACAATTTGACAGATGAAGAGAAGGGCGCGCTGGATTGAGAGCGTTCGTCACCGTTACGCCGCCTCCGCTTGTGTCCGCAGCGGCCCCGCCGGCTGCCGGTGGCAATATCCAGTCACAGCATGCAAGAAGGACAGAAGAGGTGGATAGGTGGACATGTCTGACTGAGAGCCAGCTCACCTGTGTGCTGCTGCCGCCTGCGTGCGCGGCGGTCCTGAGGGCCGGCTTCCACCCAGTGGCGAGCTCGCCGACCGCTGCCGCCCCGCCGCCGCCGTGCTGCCGGCTGAGGATGTGGGCCCATTCGCAGAAAGGGTGCCGCCGCTGCGGGCCTCCTGGCGGCGGGCCACAGCCGCCGCTATCTCTGCCGGGGACGACCGCGGCGCCGGCGCCGACGCGGCGCGCCCCGCCTGTCAGGATCATTCTGTAGAATGTCAAATTGTCAAGACACGATGGTTGGGTTTGTGTGCATATCACGGAGTTCTTGAGCGCCAGCCTCTTGCCGGCGGGCTGCTGCCGCCGCTATCTGTGCATGCTGGCGCTGCCGAAACGCGTCCCGCCTGTGACATCCAAAATATAATCAGTACTTCATCTTATGTTTTCAACTCAACCCAGCACAGGCTGACGTCTCTTGAGTAGCTGGCATGGCCCGCCTAAAGTGTTGGCTAGCGCAGGCAGGTACTGGCACTGACACAGCGTGCTGCGCCCGTCGCATTTGACCGACGAGGATATGTACATGTAGGTGCGGCCAGGCCAAAGTCGCAATGTCTTTGTCGGTTTGAAGTTTCGGATGCCGTTGTGATCGCAGCCTGCGGCTGCTGATGTCGTGAGGGTCCTGCACTACAGCAAACTTGTCCTTTATATAAGGCACACGTTGCGCTGAAGCCCAGGCAGACATTACCTCGGCCGCCGCAGCACAAACAGCAGCAGACACACATTGGACCTGAAAAGCCGCGTGCCTCGTGTGCCGCTACAAGGTGCTCGACTTTGCTGCTGGCCCCACTATGGCAGCCGCAAGATGCAAAGGGGAAGATATCTGACCCAAAAGCTGTCAGATGCAGTTGCAGAGGCAATAACCTGGGCAGGGGAGTGCAGCAGCATCTGCGCAGTAACACCTGCGGTATGCTGCCATGGCTGCCGCCGCCGTTGTTCGCGTTCCTCAGGGCGTCAAGCGCTCTGCCTCGTTCGCAGTAAACCATGGGCCTACCTGGGCAGACGCGTGCGGCGGTTTCTGCACCTTACCGCCGCCGCCGCCGCTGTCGTTTCCGCCGCCGCTGCTCGCTTCACCTAGAGAGTCGAACTCCGCAAGCTGCGCAGCGATGCGCTGCCGCCGGGCGGCCTCACTGTCTGCGCATGGCATGCCAGATTGTCATTTGCACAGCCGGAAACTCACCTGCTGGATCAACATGGGACAAGCCTCTTCGTTTCACAAGTCGAAAGCTTTGATGTGGAACACAGTCGATACCAAGCAGGTCCGCACCTGCTGCAGCGCGCGCGGGGCTGTTGCGGCCTCCGGCGCCGCCACCGCCGATGCTGCTGCCGGGTGGCTGCCTGCCTGCCTGCTGCTTCCTGCCGCCGCCCTTGCTGCCCGACGCAGATTGCTGCTGCGGCTCCGGGGGCGGCGGGTCTGGCGGTCCGGGTGCCCACCCTGGAGCGGCGGACGCGATGCGGGAGGACGTGGCACCGCCAAAGAACGACTGTCGCCTGCACGAACATGTCGATACGAGTCACTTTCGCTGAAACGCCTGCTGCAGGCGGTGCACAGCGCTGCCCCAGGTGCTGAACAGCGTTGAAGCACACCTGTCGCCGCTGTGCAGAGGTGCATGACCGTCCAAAGCGTGGCACATGCTTACATGCAGCGCATCATGATACGGCAAGGTGGCCTGCTTCCTGATGCAGGCATTGTGCGGTGGGCTCTGGAAACTCACTGCGCTAGGCGCTGCCGCATTGCGTCGGCGTGTGTTCCGTCAAGCGCCATCACGCGGCCGCCACCGCTGCCGCTGGCAGAACCACGGCGTCGCACGAGCTGGCTGATCGGCCTCTGCGGTGCCTCCTGCTGCTCTGTAGAGTTCGCCTGCAGCCTGTCCCGAGCCACACAGCCCCGCTGAAGCTGGGCGGCTCGTGTGCTAACCGTGGACTGCCCTGCTGCGGCGCTGTGGCGACTGTGGCACTGCGTTATGCGCCGCCTGTTGATTTATTTCAGCTTCGAGGCAGATGTGTCTTTCAGATTGACTTCAGCGCGTGATGCCTGGGAGAGCGCCAGGCGAGCTCAATCTTCGAGAGCCGCGCTGCGGGATGGGGTGCAGGCGAGGTGCAGTACCGCATGCAGCGGGGATTCTGCGCGAGGGAGCAACAGCCCAGGATCGATGTAACTTGCGGAATGTCAACATGCGTGTCGGACGCTTCTTGTCCTTCAACACGGACGGTACAGATGCCGATATCGAGACCAAAAAGCCCAAATTGATGCCGAGACCCCACAGCCGATGCGTGCACGGCTATGGCAGAATCGACATGGGTCTAGACAGCGCAACTGCGCATCTGCATCGCGTGCGGCAACGCCCTCTCGCGGCTTTTCTCCCTTTAGGGTTCGTGCCTTTCGACCAGGTTGCAACTGAAGGGCAGCTGCTGGAATGTTGCTGCCTTTACTGCTGGCAAGCATAAAACTCATCCCAGCAACACTACGAGTACGTCTTCTCGTCCGTCAAAGTCTCGCCGTGTGCCAGACCTCAGTGTGAGTCCCGCTGGACCTTACTGCCTAAGCCCCTGCAACTGCCGCCGCCGCTTTCGGTCCCGCTGCCGCGCCGCCGCCGCCCTGCTGCCCCGCCGCACCCCCGGCACTGGGCGCCTCGGGACAGCCCGGCTGCGTGAAGTTTGCCAGCCACGGGTAGGCTTCTCCAATCAGCTCCCGGTCGGAGTCGAAAGGAAACCCGAACTGCGCCAGCAGCGCGTCGCCGCTGTAGCACACCGCGCCAGGCCGCGGCGCTGCCGCGAAATCGGCGAGGCTGCCATACATTATGAGGGCGTCCGCGAGGTAGCGGCGGACGTCCTCCATGCGCACATGCCGCCGCAGGAACTGCACCGAAAAGTTAGCAAGGCATTCGGTCTCGACAGCAATGTGGAAGGCTGGCTGCAGCATAAGATGAGGGCTTTCGCCGGGTAGTGCCGCACGTCCTCCATGTGCACATGCCGTTGCAGGGACTGCAGGGGAGACAAGCGATGGTGTCAGACTTGGGATATCGCCATGAGCCACATGTTGCTCGTTCATCCCGTCCTCAGAGGTGAAGCTCGGGGTGAAGAGGCAGAGGATCTGGAGAGAGCTGCACCTCCTGCCATTGCGGCGACATCCCAGGGAGCTAGGTGCCGATTGCAGCAAGCAACTCCAGCGCGTGATGCCAGAGCCAAGCTGACAGCTCGATGTCTCCGAGGTGGAGAGACACATACTCTCACCTCCTGGCCGTTGGCGGCGATGTCCCAAGGCGCCAGGCGGCGGCCGCGGCCCGCCAGCCGCTCTGCTGGCGACATCTCCGGCGCCGCTGCCGGCTCGGGCGCCTGCACATGAAGATGTCATGACAAGGGTGAACAGCGGCTCATGTGCACCTCTGCAGCTGCTCCGCTGTGGCGAATCTTGTATCGATCATACATGTGTCACATCTCAGATATGAGCGAGCGATGCAATCGCAAGGGAAGCGTAAGCTTGGCTGTCCAGCTAACGGGCGACACAGTGTTTAAACCCTCGAAGTCTGCGCAGCATGTCAGTCATGCTCGGGAGCCTCCCAGCGAGCCTCGCCTCAGCTGTTGCCCCAGGTGGCTCAGCGACACCAGGCGGGCCCGGCGGCAGCGGCGGCGGCATCGTGTCGTACTTCTGGTACGGCTCGTCGTACGTCGTGTCCTGCGGCCGCAGGCTGGGGTTTGACGGCAGGCCCGCCTCCCGAAACTCCGCCTCCATGTGCTTCACCTGAAACATCAGCGATGCGATGCTGAAAATGGAATGAGCGTCTGTTGTATTCTGTGTGTTTGATTATCGGGGTAGTCTGTGGCCGCAGGCTGGGCTTTAAAGGCAGGCCCGCTTCCCGAAACTCCGCCTCGATGTGCTTCACCTACAGAAAGTGGCGGTGTTGGGATTGAAGGTTAGCGTCATAATGAGAACCTTTCTCGGGCCGCAGGCTGGGGTAACACAAAAGGCTCTCCGTCCGGATCTCCGCCTCCATATGCTTCACCTGCGAGATGTTGATACAGTGCTTACAATGCAAGTGAGCATGTGAGATGCCGATCGTTTCGTTCAAGGGGTGATTTGCTGTTCAAAAGGCTGGGGTCCGTCGGCAGGCCCGCTCTCCAGAACTCTGCATCCATGTAACTCTGCCTTCCTGTATTTCACCTCCGGAAGGGTAAACAGGCAGTGCTTAGCCTCCGTGATTGTCTTCAGAATGCAATATTGCACCTGGAGCTGAGTAAAGATCGTGCATTGCAATGTGCTTCAGCACGGCGTCGGTGCAACGAGTCCTCGCGGCAAGAGTCACCGTGAGCACACCAGCTCAGCAGCGGTGCTGGCCTTGCAGTGAAGTTCGAGCCAAACTGCAGGCCACAATGCATGCTAAATATCTGGAAACGGCAGGGTGCGCATTAGAACACTGTATCCTGGGCAACAACCTTTTCAGCTCACCTGGCGCGCAATGTCAACGCACATCTTCGGGTAGTGCAGCATGTCGCCCTGCAGCGGCGGCACCTGTGCGCAACACACTATGGTCATGATGTGACCAGTCGTCGAATGGGCATTATTATGCGTCTCCCGCTGGTTTCCAGTGTTACCACATGTCTACTTCCCAGCATGCATGCCCACTGTTCAGGCAGGAATAATGGTAAGCCTTGAGGTCAGATGCCGCAACAACAACTGAATAATCTGGATCTACGTGGAATCCGTCACCTCGACATAGTGCACGCCCGGCGTGAGCGCCCGCGAAAAAAACTCAAACCGCGTCGGCGCAACCGCCATGACCACCGAGCCGCACGCCAGCTTCTGCTTGAAATTGGTCGCCCACGCCCCGCTCTCCAGGTACATCAGGTACCTGTAAGTGAAGGCGCAGAAACTAAGAAACTCGTGTATGACGGTAAGAAAGTTGATCTGCGGCATTGCCACCTCCGGCACCGGCCCGGACGCCAGCTTCTGCTTGAAGTTGGTCGCCTACGCGCCGCTCTCCAGGTACATCAGATATCTGCAAAAACACGCAACAGCCGGGATAAGGCTGCATAACCATCATTTGAAGAACTTGAAAGGTAACGCCTCCGAAGCAAAGGCACAGGCGCGCTCAGCATTGGGTGCAAGCTTTCTGGTGCACCCTGACAACGGTTCATGCTTGCCGGCGCTTGACTGCAAATTCGTGCGGGTGAGGGGTTCGACGTGCTGCTGCAAGCAGTGGACTTTGCATCCTGCAGCAGAAATCGCGCATCTCACAACTGCTTTTATTTGCCGCACCGGTGCACGGACAGACATGATGCCGTCTACCAGCTGGGCAGTGGGGTGCCATGTACCCCGCTCGCTCAAACATCCTGCATACCCATTGTGGTTGCAGGCCTGGTGGAGCCGCACTTCATCGTAACTTCTTGCATTTCGCCATTTGCACTTGGACAAGCGTGAAATGCAGGACTGTCGAAGGTGCTGACGGCGGGTGAGGATCCTCGTGTGACTGTGTCGCCAATGCAGGTGATGCATGGCAGTTGCGGCAGAAAGGTCATAGCACCCATTGTCTGTGGCGCACACCAGCAGCGCCGCACATGGATGCTTGAGAACCGGCCGGGTGCTGCCAAGTCTGCCGCCTCCTGGCAGGTTATGCTGCTTGTTTCATTTCAATAAAAAAATAACTTTTTGGCTGGCCTGACGCCCATTTTCTAAGGCTGCCGGAGGCAGCCGTCAGCAAAATACGAGGCCAATGGCATGTGCGTGTGGCTGTGCAGGGCATGAATGACAGGCTGGGGCCTCGTGCCACTGATTGCTCCAGTCGCTGGCCTGGCAGCGCTTTTGCACTCGCCGCCAATTGCAGGCGTTGTGCAGCCGCCAGTTGCGAGCATTGTGCAGCACATTGGACGTCCAGAGATGGAACAGCTCCCGGTGGCGATACCTTCTGCCTTTCTGTGCTTCTGGAAATGTGGTGCCATTTTCGAGTTTCTGGACTCGCCTCCAGTTGCATGCGTCAAGCAGCAGCACATCGGGATTCCGCAGGTTGAACAGCTCCCGGTCTTGATGCCGCATCGCATTAGGTTAATGTTTGTTTGCGTTTGGTTGCCTTGGGCTTGTCGTATATGCCTTCGAAACCCACTCACCGCCAGTTTGCACACGTCATGCAGCCAGACATCGGGATTCCAGAGGTTGAACAGCTCCTGTTCGAGGTGTCGTCGGCCCCTTAGGTGTCTGACATCGCGATTTGAGTCTTGATTTGTGGGATTCTCCGGCGGTGGCGGGCGTCATGCGGGCGCACGTCCGGCGTCCACAGGTTGAACAGCTCCTGTTTGCGGCACCTTCGGCTTTCTGTGTAATTTCGTTTTTCGGACTCACCGCCAGTTGCACGCGTCGTGCAGCCGGACGTCGGGGTTCCAGAGGTTGAACAGCTCCTGGTCTCGATGCCGCATTGCACGGAACATCTCCGGGCACGCAGCAAACTGCCGCCGTAGCAGGTCTCGAGCCTCCGGCGACGCCCGCCCCCGCCACATTGCCTGCAGACGAGACACATAACCATACAAACATGAGCGAAGTGTTTTGACAGGAAAGCTGCTGTATCGCGCAGATGGAACACCTCCGGGCAATGCCATGAGCTGCCGCCGCAGCAGGTCTCGGGCCTCTGGCGACGCCCCGCCCTCGCCACATCGCCTGTGGAAGGGAGGCGGAGACCCGCGTCTTCATATTGTAATTGTGAAACCATCGTGTGGCTGATGAGCTCATCGATTATGCGCGAATCCCCAGGTGCGCCGTGAATTGCCGCCTCAGCAGGTCCTGCGCCCTCTGACTCGCCAGCTCCTACCACATGGCCTGCAGGATGGTCGGCCTGATGTCTGGAATATACGAGCAAAGTCGTGGTTTAGTGTTGATCGCCAGGCACCTGTGCGCTGACGATCTCAGCAGTGCAGGCCGGAGGCTGGCGCAGGCAGGCACGAATCCGTGGAAGAACTGCAGAGTTCCTTGAACGTGATCAAACTATGGGATCTGTTGCGTCGGACCCACACCCAGACTTGCTCAAAACCGTCAGAACAATCTGGCAAGAGTGCATAATACAGGGGCAGACTGGCTCAGTCGCACATGCAGCAGCTGCAGACACACCCAGTTGCGGAGCCATGCCTGCACTGCATGAAGCAGTTTGCTTGACAAGTCCATGTGGTGCACAAAGCATGCTCACCACTGGCAATCGCGCGTCCAGCGGCGTGGCCGCAGACACTCGGTCCGCCAGGTACGCCAGCTGCGCCTCCCAGCCCACCACAAAGCCGCCCCCCTCATCTGCACGCGGCGGAGCCCACTATGTGTTCTTGGTTTGAAAATCCGCCAGGTATGCCAGCTGTGCCGAGTAGCCCACCACAAAAGTCGCCATAAAAGCCACTGCCCTCACCCCACATTCCAGGCATGAAGCATAGCTGAAATCTCGACCGTGACTTGCTGCTCAGCAGGAACACAGGCCCAATTTTGCCTGAGAGTTGGCTGCGCTTCTGGGAGCAGACATCACATGGATGAAGCACAGGATGGACTGAAACTGTGCTCACCAATCAGGCGGCCGTGCTCGTGGCCCCAGTACGAAAAGTCCGGGAACGGCACATCCGTGAACCCTTCGCCCGTGGTGTAGCCAAATATTGGTGGCGCCGGCTGCGCGCCGGCAGCGGCGGACTCCCGGACGAGCGGCGAGTCGTGCGTGTGGATCACCGCCTCCAGGTCTGGGATCTGCACATACAGATTTACAACCTGTCAGCGTAAGCATTTAGAGCAAGAGGAGATTGGCTGCACCAGATCGGATGCACCCATGGCCTCCCGCACCTACGCTGATTTGTGCGTGTGCTGCGGTGTATATCCGGAATCTTTCGTTTCACCACTGCCAGCCATTGGGTGTTTGTTGTGCAGCCATAGAGTGTGTATTGGGATGAAGAAATGATTTGCACGTGAGGTTGACCGCGCAGGCTCCAGGCATAGGATCACTGCAGCAGTTCAGCAGCTGCACTGTGCCAAACAAGCGGGTGTCTTTCGTGTCATTCGCGGTAACCGGCAGCCCAGTAGGCACAGGGTATATATTTAATTATACACAATAAAATCAAATTTACTACAAAGTTTAAAGGAAGACCAGCAAGCTGGCTGGTTGCAAGCTATCCGGGTTTGCAAACCTGCAGCGGTATTGATGCGGCGCTGGGACGCTGCAATATGGACCACAGGTCAATTTTGGTGATCAGGCAGGGGTGGATGCGCACCCCGAGTAGGCGTGACCAGCAAACGCCAGCATGGACTGGATACATGGACTGCACTCGCGGCCCCACACCTTTTATGCTTCCGATTGGTGACAGCCAGCGGGCGCAAGGCCGGCAGGCGGAACATGGCAGCAGTCGGGTCAATCACAGGCTCTGGACTTTTCGAATTCATGTACATATTTTCCGTCATTGACGACTCGCGCCTCGCCGGGATGTGCGCGCAGCGTGTCCAGCAGCGCCAGCACGACGTGCGGCACGCGCCCCTTGGCGCTCACCCACCCTGCAGAATTGCAGACGAAATCGCATGCACAAAACTGCCAGGTGTTGAGGTGCGGGGACACAAGAAGGGTGTTCGAGCAGGGCCAGCACTGCATGCGGCGCGCTTCCCTTTGCGCTCACCCACCCTGCATCGTTCCAGGTGCAATTGCATTGCTCAACGGCGGCGGCAGAAACGATCACAACGCGATCGGCAGGAGGAGCCTTCAAACTTGCACTGTCGGATGCGGAGCCCTACACTTGCGATGTGCTGTACACCCAGGTAGAGCCCGGCATTGCATTTGCACTGACATGAAGAATGCTTGCGACACCAGGATTTTCACACAATCATTAGGTGCATGATGAACCACACCGCCGCCGAGCTCCGCGGGGTACCAGCCTCCGGGCGGCCATTTGGTCAGCGAGTGGTCCACCCACAGCGTGCCGTTGCGGATGCTGATGTACAGCTTCTGGCTCTGGCAGGGGAACTCCTTTGCCGCTCGCTCCACCATCGCCTGCAAGACAGGGTTTGTCCGCTGTTCATTATGAAGGTTCGCGGAATGCTGACACATTGCCCTGGCAGAGAAGCTGCACAGCATCCGCAAGTTTGATACACTGCATGCGTCATCGACCCGCAGTCGATGGTGCACGGGCGGCGAAGGATTCCGTGCCAGAGCCATGAACCCCCTCGCCGCGCGCTCCACCATTGCTTGCAAGTCCCGACACAGATGCTGTCATTATGTGCGTGCGCCCAGCCTGCTGATGCGCAAAACCATAATTTGTGGCAACAACACAGCGTGTTCCGCATATTCCGACAACCACGACGCTGCCGCCCTCAAGCAGGGCATCGCTCCGCCGAACAAGAACCGCCATCAGGAAATAGTGCTGCAGGCCACCTTTGTGATGCCAGAGGCGTTCCATCGCGCGAAATCGCGCTGGATCCATGGCGCGTAGTGAGACCGCAGCAGCCGCCCGTGCCGTGTGCGCACCTCCGCATGCGGCGGGTCCTCATAGATGGCTGCCCTCGGCGACCGGTCACGGCTGCGGCAGGGCACGGACATGGGGTCAAGGACGCGAGCCAGATGTCACTGTTCATGCGTGCTTTGGTGAAGTTCGGCATGACCTGCGGGATTATATTCCATGCGACGGCGTCAGACCTGACGCCTGCGCGTCGGTCGCATGCCGTTCCGAAATGAAGCCTTCCATCGCCCGCGCATGGCACGAGTGCGACGATATACGTGATCAAGCGCGCTGCTGAGCTCCAGAGGTGTCACAGCATGCTTCAGCGGGGAGATCAGGTGTCAGACCTGCGCGCGTAGCGACGCAGGATTGGTGGGCAACTCCAACCTGAGTGGCGAGTGTAGCACCAGCTGCACGCTCAGAGTGAGCACTACCGCAATTAGGAGTGCCCTCCGAAGCTTGCGAGCTCTGGACATTCCCTCATCGGCACGGGGAACCCATCGCAAGCCTCGGAAGTCACATAGGTTGCCTCCAGGTAAACTGCTTGTTTGTCAGCAGCATTGGGGATATAATGGCCTGAACACGCGAGAATCAATCAGGCGCTGATCGATCGATGCGCGACAGGATCGCTCGCTGGTGCAACAACCGCTCGGTGCCAGGTACAGATCGATGGACTGTGCCGACGCACACGCTAGGCCGTGTCAGGCAAACACAATGCCTCACTGTAGAAAGATCGCCTGACTGTAGAAAGATCGATAAAAATTGAAGTGTGAATGTCACGGGCCAAGCGCTCGTGTCGGTGCAGACCAGGGGGCTGAAGGAAGTCTTGCAGTGAGGGCGAGTGATCTGCGCCGCCGCCATATGGACTGGCGGCTCAACGAGTTTTGCTGCGAGCCATCGGAGCTACAGCTGGGGGCCCTTCGGTGGGTGGCTGTGATCTGGCTGGTTACAGTCCCCCCGCCTGGGCGAGGCGAATCCCAGAGACTGCCAGCGCAGCTTTCGACCTCTAGAACCGCCACGCGCCTCGGATGACGCACCGATACCAGCGACTCGGCACCAGAATGGGCGGCGCCTCCCTCGGCAGGGGCGCCGCTGCTGTGCTGAGCGAGCAGCTGGCAAACTGCAGTGGACATAGCTGTGACAGATCATCGCACATGGCCTTGGTGCCTCTATGGGCACCCAGTTGTTGTTTGCAAACACACCCAGTTGTTGTTTGCAAACCAATTGGTGTGCTTGCCCTGGCCATGACGCCTTTTCAGGCTCTCGCTCGAGTCAGCCGCAGCCACGCCGCACACAGCTGAACGCTCGAGCCCGCCGCCGCCCTGGTTGTTTGTTGTGCCCCAGTGGTCTGCTGATCGCCTGCCAGCCCTCGCTGTGCATCCAAAGCGTTCCCCTACTTGTGTTGCTCACTGCACGTGCTGAGCCTGGGATGTAATGCCGCGCAATCAATCGGCTGTTCTCAGGCTGGACAGCTACTGGAGTGTTTACATTCAAGGCTGCCAACTGAAACGCACAGGCGCACAGGCATTTGCACGTTACCACGTTGTGTAGACAGCGACACCACACACCTGCAAATGCATTACTGACAAGTGGGTTTGCCACACAGTATTTGATAGGCAGCGCAGACGTCGTGGAACAGCCGATGGATGGCACCTAGCCACGGCTTGGAGACACTTGGCACCCGCTAAGACAACAAGGTCTGGCCAACTTGCTCTTGGGGCCACCTGGCAGCAAATGAAGACTATGATGCACAGCTGTAAACAGCACTGGTGTCCATAAGCCGGGTTGCAGCTGAAAGCCGACTGCAGCAGGGGCACTCCACACGCAGCAGGCTGTTGCAGAGTTATTGCAGCTGTGTTCGGGACCGCCGTGCTGCACGCCGCTTTCAGCCTCGTCTGCACGCAGGCCTTGTCACCGGCCGGCTGCAGCCAATTGGCGGGACTTGCAAGCCGCAGTGAAGGCCAACACAACATGAAGGCGGGACGGGGAATGACATCGCTGGGCCTGGCTGGCCTGCTGCTGCTGCAGGCCGCAGTCCTGATCGTCGCGCCCAACGTGGCTGCCGCCGATGTGCAAGGTGCCGGCCGGCATCAAGCTGATTGTTGTCCACTGACACAGCAAGCTTTTCCCTGTGTGTTCTTCGTGGAAGCGCTGAAAGCATTTATCTATGTTCCTTTGTGCTGAGCACCCAACGATTGACCAAAGATGTTGCTGATTTGTGTGCCAGAAAGTCTGGGGTGCATTATTGGTTGCCTGTGTTGATGCATCGTCAGCAGCTGTGGCCGTAGAACACAGCATACCTATTTATGCAGAAGGGGGATCACATGCATCACGACAGGGGGAAACTCGATCCTCCTTTTCACGCATGTATGCTGCTGCTCATGGTGTGTCTGCCAGAACCGGACCTTGTTGTGTGCGTGACAGGGCGCCACCTGCTGCAAAGCTCCGCAAGTTCCGGCTCCTCAGCGTCTTCCGGTGGCGGTTCCAGTTCCTCCTCCGCGTCCTCGGCTGCAGGTGCGACTCATACTGCTGCTCAGCTGGTTGTCTTCGTGCAGTGGGTAGGACATGCTCAACGTTGCCTGTGCTTGCTTGACGGTAGCTGATTGCTGACAGTGCGGCCAATCAACAAGGCCGCCGGGCGAGACACTCCAAGCTTTGTCACTGAAGTGCGGGTCATTAGCGCCGTTGGCCTTGTTGGTCGTCGCAGGCTGTGCCGCCGCCGCCGCTGCGGCAGCTGTGATGTTGGGCTGGCTGCTCACTCATGAAACGTCATCAGGCTCAAGGGCACCAGCACAAGAGAAAGACCGTCAAGCCTGCCTACGCTGATTGCAGGGTGCGCTGCCGCCAGCGCGGCAGCAGCAGCTGCGTCGGGAACCGACGGGGCCGCCGCCGCGTCGGCGGCCGCAGCCGCTGCCTGCGGCGGTTCCTCCTCAGCTTCCTCCTCAAGTGCATCATCGGGTGTGACCTGTATCTTGCTGTTCCTACACCATTATTCTTCCTGTGGCTGTTGCTGCATCATCCGTTGGCTGTATCAAGCCATCTTTCGCCATCCAAGGATGGTTTGTGCGCGCCTGTGGGCTGCCCTACGAAATGCAAGAAACGTCACCCTACACGGCTGCACCCCTTGCTCGAAAACACACTTTTTCCTGCACGACAGGTGGCCGCCGCCTGCTGTCTGCCGCAAGCTCCTCCTCCGCGTCTTCTTCATCAGGTGCCACTGCCTATTATATCCGGCACCATCAAATGTCGCCAGCCCATGTTGCCCAACAGCATGGGTGTGTGCAGATTGGCTGAGCCCGGCAGTATCATCAAGTAGACGCCTTCAACACCGAAGTCGTCACTGCTCGCAGGGTGCGCTGCCGCCAGCGCAGCAGCTGCAGCTGCGTCGGGGACCGACGGGGCTGCTGCCGCGTCTGCGGCCGCAGCCGCCGCCTGCGGCGGTTCTTCCTCGGCTTCATCCTCCTCCGCAAGTTCGCACCTTTTCGGGTTCTCGCATGACCCATGACTCATGTGCTTTACACTGACAGTGTTGTAATGGTGGGGCACTGCATCACGCCTGGTGGGCACATGAACAAGTGACATGCAAATGTACCATATCCACCGTGGCTATACTTGTATCAAGGCTAGTACTTCAATCCACCAGTTTCTGTTTGAAGTCATAAACAGCTCGATTGAGACTTGCCTGCGTCTCCGCAGGCAGCAGCGGGCGCCGCCTGAAGCAGGCTGCTGCGGCTGCGGCTGCCGCCGGAGCCTCTCCGTCTCCATCACCCGTTCCTGTTCCGGTCCCCGTCCCCGTTCCCATTGTCAGCAGTGCCGCTGCCGCCGCCGCCGCGCAGGCGCAGTCCGCCGCGTCTGCCGCCGCGGCCGCCGCTGCTGCAGGTGATGCAACACCTGACAGATGGCCCACGAAGTGTCTCTGTACTTGGTGACTGTTGACGTGTCGTGCTCTGCACACCGTTGTTGCTTCCTGATCTTGTGTGCTGCCTATTCAGGCAATTGCAATGGAGCCGCATCATCCGCCGCTTCCGCTGCCAGTGCCGCCTCCTCCGCTGCCTCTGCTGCTCCAGGTACACAAATCAAATTTTGAATCGTCTTCAGTATTACAAATGGCTGGCGTCGAGCGACTGCATGTTGCTGTGCACCCTTGCACAAGTTTGTACGTTGACATTGCTAACCTGCTGTGACCTCCCTGCCCGTGTGTGTTCGTGCATGCACGAAAATCTTGAGCTGACTGATGAATTTGCACAATCGTATCAGGCTCTACCGCAGCCGCTGCTGCAGTCTCTGCCGTCGCATCCGCGGCCACCGCAGTCGCGAACTGTGCATCCCAGGTCAGCAATGCTACCTCTGCCATGCTTCTCCAAATGAGCTGAGGCTTCTTGAATGAGAAAAATCACACCACACAACCTCTGCCTCCCTTACACTCGAGTTGAGCAACCGTGGTGCTCGTTTCAAGCGGGTACTTCAGTGCCACAGAAATGCCGCGTCTTTCACCATGCAACACGCTTACTCATATAAATATGGTATGCACTCGTTGACGACAAGTCATTCGCTCGAACGAGCAGGCCGCGGCGGCGGCGGCGTCCGCCATCGCCGCCGCCAACGCGCGCTGCGCCGCCACGCCGGCCCCGATTTCCGGCTCTGCCGCGAGCGCAACCGCCGGGGCCAATGCTCAGGCTGCCGCAGTTGCAGGTAACGCAATTATATGCCACAGATGCTGCGCCGCTCCAGTCACTGAACATGCTCGTACTGTTTCAATGTGAAAATGCCGCATGGCTTTGTTGCATTCCGCTTCGTCAGGATCGAGCTGCTGCAATTGAAAGTCGCGGCACCTGATCAGGGATGAATAACGTTCGAGTTTCCGGCAACATGCATGTCAGGCAAACACCTTTGGCCAGAGTGCGAATAGAGCATGCCCAGGCAGCACATATCCACTTCATCCTGATGAACCATGATTCTGGTGCAGGCTGAAAATGTAAGGAGCGATCATCAATCAAGGCTGCCTGGGGCGAATTGCTCGGCCCGTTTGTCAGGCTGAATAGCTGCAGAAGTGCTCGCATTCACGGCCGCCGAGCTGAAATGGCAAAGCCGCGCAGGCACACACGCAGTGATTGACACATTTGGTAGTAGCAGAAAGCAGCAGCACCGCCGTGCCTGCCAATTTTCGGTTTAGTTGTGCCGTTGCAATCGCCACAACGTGGAGCGGCGGCTCAGCAAATTTTGAGGCTCAGGTGTTGTGATGCTTGCATCTGTTATCATGTCTGCTCAACGCTCTGGGGAGCTAATGTACAGGCTCCAGCGCCGCACCCGCGCCAAACCTCACACTCATGGTGACTTTTTTCGCGGGTCCGCGACTTCACCTTTGATACTAGAGTGTTGCAGATGGCGTAGGCGGCTCCTTTTTCAAGGTTGAATTATTGCATGCGCATCACTCAGCGCGCGGTCACAGATTATAAGGAATGTCAAAGCCGAACACGTCGGGAGCTGCTGGTGGGCCCGCAACATAACAACAGGCTGCGTGGACATCTGGGATGCAGACGTATATCAGTTCGACACATGGCACCAGTCAAGACAATACCAATGACTAATCAGCTTACTCTCGAACCACCTGGCGGCACACATAGACTCCCTTCCTCACAGCTGTAGGCAGCGATGGTTCCAGGGTTGCAGCCCAAAACCGACTGCAAGCGGCGCCTCTCGGCACACAGCCTGCTGTCGCACCAGCCCTGTCGTTGGGACCTTGCTGCACGCAGTTCCAAACGTGCCTGCACGCAGGCCCTGTCACCGGGCTGCAGCCAACCCGCAGTGAAGGCCCAGGCAAGATGAAGGCCGGACGGGCAACGACTTCGCTCAGCCTGGCAGGCCTGCTGCTGTTGCAGGCCGCAGTCCTGCTCCTCGCACCCGCCGAGGCGGCCGCCGATTCGCATGGTGCGGCCAGGGCATTGTTTACGACATCGTTCAGACATGCGTGTTTGCTCTGCTGTAAGTGCAAGTGCTAGAGGATGGACACGCTGCCCATGGACACGCTCCCAGTGTGCTGACTGCCCCAACCATATGCAAAAAAGGGCTGCAGCATCGAACGAAGACAGCACTCTTGTGCATGAATGACGCTCATTCTGTTTTGTTGCAGCTGTGCTTCTCGGATCCTTTTTATGTGAACCCTCCCATGCCTATATATAGGGCGCCGACTGCAGTCCGCTGCAAGTTCCTCCTCCGCGGCTGGAGGTGCGTCACTTAAAAACATTTCAATCTTTTCGTTTCGTCTTGTGCGGAATGGCATAAGTATTTAAATCTTTCTCGTGTCTTTCATGCTGCTAGCAGCGCTGTCTTACGCCGCGTCCAAGAATTCACGGCTCCATGTATGTCTGTTCGGTTGAAGACTGCGCCGCCGCCGCCGCCGCCGCCGCCGCAGCAGCTTCCCCCAACAGCGCTTCCGCTGCGGCCGCGGCCGCTGCTGCCTGCAGAGGCTCTTCCTCGGCTGCATCTTCCGCTGCTTCGGTTACATTCTATCACATCATCAACTGCAGCGCACTTCCAGCATTCAATCTGCATGATCTGCCGGATCTGCCGGCTGATCTGCCGGCTCCCAGTTCTATGGTTTGCCTCGACAGCACTTGACTGTGGGTGACGCGCACCCTGGGGGGGGGGGGGGGGGGGGGGGGGGGCGGCCCGCCCCCCCCCCCCCAAACCCACC
>JAABUL010001297.1_pt1 | contig 48371 bp, 83 predicted proteins | sample 5559151 | NCBI WGS metagenome assembly JAABUL01 (sample SAMN10711876, study PRJNA513368) | rock metagenome | isolation source: Antarctica rocks | place: Antarctica: Victoria Land, Pudding Butte sud
CTGGTGGACCTCGACAAATTTGGTCTCCCGCAGGTTTTGCCAGGCAGCACACAAGCGAAAACGTAAACTACCGAGGCGTCAGTGTGCACATTTCCATCTGTAACCTATCATACCATACCATCGGGAAGTATGCAGGGAAAGACTGAAGCTGGAGAAAGGCGTCGAATCGCCAAACACACAGTACGTGGCGAGTAGGCTGAGGCCGCCGGGCTCCCTGCCGTGTCTGTTGCCGCCTGTGCTGTGGCCACCCATCCCGGTCTTGGCCGCAACTGCTGCCGTCACCGCCTGCCGCTGCTGCTGCCGCTGTTGCTGCTGTTGTTGTCTTCCCTGCTGCTGCCGCTGCTGTCGCCGCTGGTGTCTGCCGTTCCGCTAGCGTTGTTGCCGCTGCTGCTCGTCGCCACTGACGTCGGTGCTGGTGGTGCTGCTGCCGCTGCCGCCATTGCTGCCGTCGCCGTCCTTGCCGTTGTGGTTGCCGTTGCTGTCGCCGCTGCTGTTGGTGATGACGCCGCCCTGATTGCTGTTGCCGTTGCTGTTGTGGTGCGCTGCCGGGGTGTTGCCGCCGTCCAGGCTGGCGGGAAAAGCGTCAGGAGGCGCGGTGGAATGTTGAGCTAATTGCCAGGCAGTGGTACGTGTGCATGTGCAAATGCGATAGGGGAAAGGTGGAAGAAAGTGCTCTGCTATGAAGATGTCGTGCATTCTGATTCTTCCTTACTTCCTTTGTCACCTGTGCAGGTTCAACAAACTGGTGGCTGCCAGCATTCCTATATCGTCTCCGGCGCCGCACTTCGTTTCTGCTACCTGCCGTAGCTGTCCAGGTGCAAGCTCGCCTAGTCTATGGAAGAATATGGCACTTCGTCATTGCGGTGATCGTGTGGGTCTGCCAGGAAGATAGCCCGTTGCGGCAGTGATCAATGGTGTTTCTTGTCCAGCGGCAAAACTGTATTTCCCAAAATTCTTGCGTGACTGACATCCCCGCAGGGAGATTGGTCCGGAGTCTGTCCACAGCGAAGCAGACTCACATGGCTCGGATTTGACACGCAACATCCGCAAGGCTGCAGCATTAGCGAGGATCCAGGTGTGCGCGATGCCCATGTCAGCCGGCAAATTACCCACGGCGGCCCCCCGGGGGCGGCGACTTGGGCCGCAGCTCTTCGATGAACTCGCTGCTGGGCAGCAGGTGCGGCGCGCCGGGGCCCGGCTTGACGCCGCCGGACGAGGTGAACGGCATGCCGTTGGGCAGCTTGAAGTGCGCCGCATACGCCTGCGCACAGCACAGCTCCCTTGTTTGGCACGCCAAGCAACTGACTGCATGGCGCAATATTGCGTCTAGGCTGCCAAACGGAGGTCCGTGCAGAGCTGCCAGGCAATCGAGGAACTGCATATCGAAAGGAGATCCGCGCGGCATCGTGATGAGCGTGTGGGACGCGTCATGCAACCCAAAGCGGCATGCACCTGGGGGTCGAAGTTGGAGGAGGTCAGGTCGCGGCCGACGGTCACCCAGCCCGGCCGGATGTTGCGGTCCTCCCCAAACAGCTCCAGCCGCCGCTGGCCTGCCATCGGAAAAGTGCAGGGGTCAGCAGTTAGAGGAGCTGCTGCATAACTGGCAGAAGGGACACGTTGTCCACTGCAGACTGTGCGAGCTGGATTTGGTTAATCATCCACTCAAGGCTCAAGTGCTTCGATGATAGGATCCACTCGATTTTCGTAGGTTTGCTGCTGGCGCGTCTTGCGTGTTGTGACTCAATTTATAACATGCAATTTGGCACACAGAAGGTTTCACACCCAGCGCGAAGTCCTCAATGACGGCGTGCATCTCCTCCGGCTTGGAGGTGCTGCCGTCCTGTCAGCCCCTTTCATTTGCTCGTTCTTTTGCTAAAAGATACAAGTGTCGAATGAACATGAAAGCTCTACTAATTGTGCATGCGTTGACGCACCCAGCGCAAAGTGCTCGATGACGGCGTACATCTCCTCCGGCTTGGAGGTATAGCCGTACTCGGGCTCCTCGCTGATGATGACGTCCGTGTCCACATTAGCGTGGATGATGTGGCCGTCCGTCGACCGCCGCACATTGCCGCGTACCCCCATCAGGCAGTGCTCCTGCGCATGGGATTGGAATCTGTCAACTTTGACATGCAGTGACGCTATACAGCTTGGGTGAGGCTGGGGAGGTACACAAACTTCCTCCCTTGGGTGCCAGAGATCATGTCCAGATTCAGATGTCGAACAGCTGGAGCCACCCATTGACGTTGTGAGATTGACATTGTGTGACACTGCAGCTGTGCCTGCCACTGCCCCGATGCCCGCACTTGCACACTGCATTGATGCCAGCCCATGATCCGTAGCACAAGGTCTTGCTGCACCGCTGATGTTGCAGTATGGTGCATGGGCAGCAGCAGTTGAGAGGGAAAAGCAGAGAGCGCACCTTGGTGTGGATGATACAGTTGTGCGGGTCCTGCTGCAGCATGTACTTGCGGCTGGCGTCCTTGTTGGTCTTGATCCAGCAGATGTCCTCGCAGCGGCGGAAGCCCCACTTGCGCAGGCAGTGCCGCCCCGCGTCCAGCCCCTCCGCGCTGCCGCACCTGCCGCACGGAATGCAATGCTGAAGAACAGAATATTTCAACACATCTGCTGCAGGGCGACTGCTAACTGCTCGGGCAGAAGGCCAAATGTCAAGCTCTGCCTTGAACGGCAGATGGAGTGGGGCCAGAACAAGGCGTGGCCGCTGCGACTCGTAGCCGCTGCGACATGCGTGGGAAGCAGTCATGTTGACCAAGCTGGGCGCAGGGTCTTTCCAGAGGAACACAAAGGCGGGGGAATCGGCGATGGCGCCAACATCCAGCGCCTGGATGTCCTGCAATGTCAAAAATCCAAATCCAATTGAATGTCCAGACTACAATCGCACTGAGTTTGGGTCACCTACACCATTGTACAGACAGCTCACCTACTCACTCGCTTTACAACGGAATGCTGCGAGCAACTAACAAACTGGGTTCCGTACCTGCCACGGCCAGCTGTCTGCCACGGAGTCGGCGCCGGGGGCGCGGCGCACATACTCCTCCCAAGGCGGGTCTATGAGCACCACGTCAAACTTGGTGCCGAAGGTCTCCATCTTCAGCGGCAGCTCCTTCAGGTCTGCCTGCGAAACCGAAAGTGCAGAACACGAGAGTGATTTAGCTGAAGCCTGCATGTCTGGCAATGCTGAGATATTGCGGGAACCCGCAGGCCAGGGCTGCACTGCGAGCGCTGCGGTGAGCTGTGGGAGGAAAGTATTATGTCAGAGCGGCCCGGAAGCCAGGGTGGACCTGCGATGTCGAGCGACCTCCGGCCATGCAGAAGGAACCATGAACGCAGGATGTGTCTCAAACCAGCCGCCCAAAGGCGCAAGGCGCACCTTCAGGAACATGGGCGGCGTCGCAAAGCGCTTGACCTGGTCGTCCTTGGCGGCCACCAGGTCCCGCAGCTTTGGGTACTCCGAGAAGCGGTCCTTGTCTGTCTGCAAGCAGCGCACACAGCGCGCTTCGATTCATGCCGAGGCTGGTTCATTCGCAGACCCGGAAAATGTACCTGTAGCGCTTGGCGCACGCCCCTCAGACTTGTACTGTTGTTACAGGCGCACATTGCGCCAGCACGAGTCTCTAGAGACCTGTGTTTCCCACACACTCTCTTTCCCGTCAAGTATTCGAACCGGACTAGTGAGTAGCCAGCGGGCCCTGAATGAGTCTATCACGCGACGAACCCAGCAGATGATGTGCACGGTGGGGCGTCACCATGTGGGCGTCCCGCAGGAAGTTCTGCGGCCGCTGCCCGGTGTCGACGAAGTGCTGGCAGTAGTCATTGGCGTCACCGCGGGAGGGGCCGCTGGCAAGCGGCGGCCCGCCGCGCCCCCGCCTGCCGAAGCGCCCGCCGCCGCCAAAGCGCCCGCCGCCGCCGCCGCCGCCGCCGAAGCCCCCGGGCCCGCCATGCCTGGGGAAGCCGCCTGCAGCATCTGGGACACCACTGGGTATGTTTCAGCACAAGTAAGGCCCTGAGACCCCGATGCTCGCAGGACACTCGTGGATACTGCTGCGCAGTTTGCAGATGGCCAGCCTGACAGGGTGATACAGTCGCCGCACCGTCATTGAAGCCGCCAAAGCCGAAGCCCAGGCCACCGCCGCCACCGCCGCCCATCGGCGGCATTGGCGGCAGGCCCCCCTGCCGCATGTCGCCGCCATGCTGGCCGCGCCGCATGCCGCCAAAATTGCCGCCAGGGCCGGCGCCAGGGCCCATGCCGATGCCCATGCCCATGTCTGGTCCTGGGCCCATGCCCATCCTTGGGCCCATGCCCGGCGGCCCTGGCAGCTGCTCCATTGGCATACCGCCGCCGAATCCGCCGCTGCCGCCGCCGCCACTCATCATCATGGGCCCGCTCATCATGGGTCCGCTGAAGTGCCCGCCGCCGCTGCCGCTGGGCCCGTGCATGCCGCCCATGGGGTCGAGCATGCCTCCGCCGCCGCCATCCCAGCCTAATGGCCCACCAACACACAGCGTGATGCATGCAGTTGCAAGGCCGGAACTTACGAAATTGACCATGCGCCTGAGCGTCGAAAGCGGCAGAGCACCAGGGCGCGCCGGAAGCGGTGAGCAAAGCGAGCCCACCTCTGCCTCTGTTGCCGTCCATGTCAGAGCGCGCCGCTGGTCATGGGCTCCTACCCCCGCCGTGTGGGCAGGTACGCACAAAAGGCAAACCACCCCTGTGCCGACAGTCTTGGAGCGAATGCAGTGATCAAAAACAATGTCGTTGGGCTCTCGCAGGCTTACGAAAACAATGAAATGCGCTGGATAGGCCACTCTCGAATATTGGTCAGGGCCAAAATCTGTCGGGTTCTGTCCGCAAGTGCTCGCGATCGGCGTTCAACAAGGCTGTATTGACCTGCAAACGTCTTGTAGCTCGGACATGCATAAATGCGCGATCAACCGAGCAAAACATGCGGAAGCATGTGCAGCAGCAGAGGAAGCACACACGGCACACACCGCTCTGCCAGTGTGCCATTTGCGACATTGCGAGTCTGCTGAGCTTGTAGCTTTGCTTGACTGAGTCTCACACAGCTGCATCTGTGGCACCCAGGCGCAGCGGCCCTGTTTAAGGTGATTCAGCACCGAGAGGATCAGCTGCGAGCGAGTTTGCTGCGTGCCAAAGAGCGGTGCTCTCGAGGTGGACACAGCAGAAACACGGACCCGCACATCCTTGGACTTTTGGCTCATAGTGGTCGCACAGCAGTCAGGGTGCTCACCATTGAGACAGCATCCCAGCAATAGTTGCAGCCCTGCTTTTGAAGGGTCTCAGGTGCGGCGAGGCTGCAGTTATAGCACCAAGATCTGCTTGCGTCCATCAGTTGGTGTCTATGCTCGAGGCCTCGCAGGCTTTTCTCTGGCGGCACCCCGATGTTGACGCTGCCGCTGCCACGCCACTTGCTCCGCACAGGTCATCCCTTCACCATGGCCATGCGCCGGCGGCTCAAAAACAAGAAGCCGCCGGAGGGCTGGGAGCTCATCGAGGAGGTCATCGAGGACTTCGAGCTGCAGGCAGGCAACTGGTGGACGTTCTCCTGCAGTGCCGGCCTCTTTCCTTCAGATGTTTCCGTCACAGCTGCCGCCCAACCTCTTTCAGAATCAGCGAAAAGACCCAGCTTGCGCGCCTGCATTCTCTGCCGCAAGCCTGCATGCACTGACCCCGATGTTGTGCATGGCAGATGAAAGAGGCGGTGAACGAGGAGCATGAGGGGAAGCGGAAGAACGAGCTGACGTGGAAGATCAACCGCATACACTGGGAGAAGAACCGCTTCATCTACGACCTGATGTACGTGCGAAAGGTGCGAGCTCCAGATCTGCTCTGCATGATACCGAGAATAATGCGATACTGCATATGCAAGGTGTCTTCAGTGCTTTTGCTCCTGTTCCCGGTCGCCTGCACATCATTTACCGGCAATGCCCCGTGCTCAGCATCATCTTTTGCGCAGTCTTTCTCGTGTCGCTCCTCGCAGGTCATGAACAGGGAGCTGTTTGACTACCTGACGCGGGAGAAGATTGCGGACGGGCCGCTGATCGCCAAGTGGCGCAAGCCGGGATACGAGATCCTGTGCTCCATGCTGGCGGTGCAGAAGGGCAACCACAACTTTGGCACGACGTCGCACTGCCGGGTGCGGCGCTGCGCCTTCTGAAGCGTGACGCAATGCAACGGCATTTTCGGAGCTGATGTTGCGACGGTGCAGGCAACAATGTGTGTCAGCACTGTTGCAACGTCTGGAGTATGGCAGGATGCAAGCAGGTGTCGCATCTGCGGCCTTTCTGAGCTCGAGGCATGTCGCTCGCAGGTGCCGCTGTCGAAGCGGGCCGGGCAGCAGCGCATCACGCCGGACGTGCAGATCGGCTGCATCAGCTGTGCCTCCGGCGACGGCCGCTTTGGCGGCCCTGTCTGGTGCGTTTGCCGCTGCACGACACTTGCACTCAAGCACTGGTGCCACCGGCAGCCTTCGTCGACAGCAGGCCTGCAGTTGTTGCAGCATGAAGCATGTAGAGTCTGATGCGCAGCACGCCACAGATACGCTGCCCTGCCGCCATCGCCTGAGCTAGCGGTTGTGTGGCAAGCAACCAGAGCCTCGACTTGAAATCAGCAAAAGACACGTCGCTTTAACAAACAGCATGGCATGTGCAGGTGGAACACGCCGATGGAGGAGGACGCGCCGCAGGACGAGCACCGCGCGATGTGGGGGCAGGCGGGCGGCGGCGGCGGCGGGGCTACAGCAGCGCCGCCACCGCAGCCGTCGCGCAAGCGGCCGCTGGAGGAGGAGGAGGACGACCTGGACGACGATGTCAAGCGGCGGCTGGCCTCTCTAAAGGGCGGTGCCGGTCTCGATTAGTGCGCTGCTGCCATTGACGGCGCCGGCACAGCTGCGTGTCTGCCACATCGCGGCCAGCCCGCTCAGGGCGGCAGCCTGGACTGGGCGTTGTGATCTTCACGCCGTACCCAGCGTGTCCTCCCGTCGCGCATCGGGCGGAGTGAGAGCTGTTTCCCTAGTTGGTCTGCTGAGCATCAGAGAATGGTCTCGCAAAGCAGCAGGCACAGGACGGTTTCACCGAGCAGATTGAGTACACCTGGCCCCGACACATCTATATCGTAAACAGAGGCGTTGCCGCTTGGGAGACACATCGTCAGAGTGAAGGAGCCATGCAACACGACAGGTTGTGGAGCATCAGTGGGTGCTAGCAAGTGTACGCGTGCACTGGAGGTTGTCTCCATGTCCACCAGGTGAATGAGATCATAGGACCACGCGGATGTTACCAGTGCGGCGCATGAATCATGTCTGCTTCTAGACTCAAACCAGCTGACCCACCACTCAAACTGTTCGAGCAAAGTGACTCATGCCGCCGCGCATTGCAACACCCTTCTAAACCAGACTGGCTGCACAATCTGCTGAATGGGAGTGTGAGCGCTACACACACCCGTACACCCGTCTGGCATTCGCAGTCACCCCTGTCCCTCATCCACCCAATGCACTAATGATGTACACTGATGCAACGAGCACTATTCCTACCTCGAACCAAATACGCCTCCTTGAATCAACAGCACCAGAGCTGGCACAAAGTGCAGCGCAAAAGTGCCAGGGTTGGATCGAGTGACCTAGTCAGGCCCGCGATGCGGCAATCACATGACCTTTGTTCGAGTGCAGCATCAAGATGCTGCACCACGGGGGAAAGCCTCCTGCATGGCTGCAGTAGTGCCGCAGGCGCGCCAAACTGCTGCTGCCCACGCTTCTGGCTTGCGAAAAGCAATGCTGTCCAGCCGACCTGCCGATGAGTCACCCAGCAGGCAGTGCATCTGCTGCATGCTGCGGAAATCATGGTCGGGCGCTCGCCATTGCAGAGCAGAGCAGCCTTGCTCTGCGAGTCCTGTCGCTGGCCGCACACTGCATGCCGCCTGGGCACGGCATGCAGGCCCAAACATCGTGCACGAGCCTCAATTGCGGCGGGTCGAAAGAATGACGTCCGCTCGCAGTCATCCTGCTGAATCATGCGCACTAATCTGGATGCATTGCTGGGCTCTCGAGCAGCCGCCCTATGCCTCCTGAGATGCGGCACACACTTGAGCCGCAGTGTCGCCCCTGCTGCCTGCCGCCCCGCGTGCGCTGCTGGCTCGGCGCGGGAGCGGCTGCCAGCGGCAGCCGCGCAGCCCGCTGCCAGGGTGTGGCGCACAGCCGTCGCCGCCACGTCGCCCGGCTGTCAGTGAACGGGTTTTGACCGGGAGAAAGCCGCCGCTCCCGCCGCCTCAGCCCCAGTTGGCGCTGCCGAGCGGCGTATCGGTGAAGCTGGACTGCAGGCCGCCGAGGCCGGGGGTGTCGCGCCCGAGGCTGCCAGCGCCGACGGAGCCGTGTGTCGGCGTCATGTGCGCGCCCGCCAGGCCGCTGCCCATGGGGCTGCCCAGGGCGCTGTCGAAGGCGCTGGGGCTGGAGGCCAGGTAGCCGCCCCCCGCCAGGCCGCTGGGGCTCTGCGGCACGCCCTGCGGCATGATGACCAAACAGCTTGCTCAGACGCAGCGTTCAAGCAGCTGTGCTAAGTGCACAGGATGTGCTTTGCATTCGGCTTACATCAGCATTTCGGCACAGAATGAGGAGCAAGTCGGCATCTAATGCCGGCCTTTGCGCCATGCTGCACTGAGGTTCCGGAGTGGAGGATGGCAAGGCAGCAAGAAGACATATGATGCACATATTTACAAGAAGGGAGCGCACCGCATGCGGCGTGCCGTACGGATCGTGCGGCGTCGCGTGCGGCGTCGGCACTGCGCTGTTGTAGGCGCTGCCGCCGCCGCCCCCGATCGCGCCGGTGAAGCTGTCGCTGGCGCTGCCCCCCGTCTGCACCGCCGGCAGCGCGCTCTGCAGCCCGCTCATGTTGAAGCTGGCGCTACCGAGGCTGCCGGCGGCAAGGCTATTGTCCCCAAGGCCCACCCCCGAGGCGCCGCCGGGGCTGCCCAGCGCGGCTGGGGAGCCCAGGCCGCTGCCGCCGCCGAGGCCGCTGCTCGCGTACGGGTTCTGGCCGCCGAAGCTGCCGCCTATGTTGCCGACCAGCTGGCTGGGGTCGCCGTGCATGGTGTGGCCGCCGCCGTACTGCGCTGGGAAGCCTGCAGTGTTCAGGCCTGCGGCGCAGAATGGTGACACTGAGTTGAAACTGCAAGGTTTGTGCAGCATGGAAGTGCCTCCTGCAGAGGAGTCAGGTTCAATTCCACCACCTGCCAATGCCTTGCCATGCGACGCCTTGCAATTTCCATGATGCCTTTCACCCTTGAGCCTTTCTTCAGTCAGACATCACTAGTGGAGATCATCTGAACTCTGTCCAGGCGCACCTGTGAGGCCGGCGGCCATGCCGGCGCTCATGCCCAGCTGCGCGCCGCCCATGCCCCCCGGCATGCCGCCCAGCTGGGCGCCGATGCCGGCGGCGCCCATGCCGCCGCCACCGCGGTAGCCGCCCCCGCCGTATGCTGTCTGCCCAAAGCCCTGCGCCTGCAGCCCGTACGCCGGCGCCTGCTGCAGCAGAGGGCAGAGACACTCAGCTTCGGTTCCTTGAGCAGGTTTCCGGCATGTGAACGCCAGCATGGTGCATGGAAAGGCCAATATCTCCTGTTGCGCAGTCATAGCTCGGTCGCCTGAACCTGGATCACTCTCATGTAAGCGTCAGAAGGTCCGGTTGGCACCTGGGCATAGGGAGCTGCGTAGCCGCCGTAGGGAGACCCGCGGCCGTATGCCAGGTGGCCGTATGCGGGCGCGCCGCCGCCGCCGCGGCCGCCGAGCGGCAGCCCCCGTGGTGCCGGCATCTGATCCCGCGGCACCGCCTTCTTTATCTCAATCTGCTTGTCGTGCAGCGCCTGTTGGGAAGATCAGCAGCGCAACGCGTCAGCCGCCAGAAGTGAAGTGGCGGTGCATTGCATCGCGGCAGGCTGCCATGTGAGCTCATTCAGAGGTACGATCGGAGGTGTCCAGGCGCATCCGCCAAGCTGCGCTGTTGACATGATGCTCTGCAACTGTTCTCCAGGGTGCACTGCCTTAGCACAATGAGAACGAAGGAATGCACATGTTTGATTCCAGTTTTGCTTCTAGGTTCAAATCTAGCATCACCGCGCACAATCACAATGCCCACCTGCAGCGGGCCGGCGTTCAGGACGTCGTCCACCGTCTCCTCGTTGGCGAACGTCACAAAGCCGAAGCCGCGGGGCCGCCGGCTCTCGTGGTCGTGCATCACCACGGCGTCGTCCACCGGGCCAAACTGCTCGAAGTACTGCTGCAGCGCCGCCTCGTCAACGGACGGCGCGAGGCCGCCGACAAACACCTTTCGGGTGCGCCCCGGTGGTAGCCCGCTGCCGCCCTGCGCCCGCCCGGGGTGCTCCTCCTTCGGCACCGCCTTCTTGGCCTCCACCTGCGGTCCCAGCACGGATGGGGCTGATTGGTAATGGCCAAGCAGCCAAGGTAGACACCCCCCAGGGTGCCATGCGGTGGCGGAGCTGCCGTGACAGTGACTTCGTTCCCTGATCGTGCGGCTGCATATGCAGAGCCAGCTGCGGGATGTCAGTTGTAGTGTGCAGTGATCGCGCACGAGCGCGCACGCACGGGGCCCCGCTGCTGGCCGTCCGACTCGGACACGACAGCTCGTGCTTGTACCTTCGGTACCTTGCAACCTAGCTGTTGCCAGGCCGGAGGACCGCGGATCGGCGTTGCAGCTCACGAGATGCAAGCTGCTATGCGAATAGGGCTACTGCACCTTGTCTGCACATGTGCTAGCGCCCCCAGTGCACCCCCACCCAGCTCGTGCCTGGTGATGCACCCCGACCGGCGTGCAGCTGATCCACCGGCAGCCAAAACACTGAGCAGCAGCATTACATGCTAGGCACACATCTGCTGCCGCCGGGATCCTAAGCCCTCCCTGCTACGACTAGCCTAACATGCTCTGGGCCGACCTCCCAGACACGCCGTAACACCCATCCACACCCGCTAGCAGCCTGCCTGATCGCCCCGACAGACTGCCGATACGGCCAGGAGCATCCCAAGCACATAGGATGCAGGTGATCGTACGCGCTGGCGGCGCCTGCAGCCGCAGAGACGGCCAGAGGTGCTTAGGGCAACACAGGGGAGCGAAGCCCTCACCTCCCGCCTGTCGATCGTGTGGCTGAGCGATGCGACCTTCTCCGCCACCTGCAGACGCAGTAGTGGAACGAGCTCAGCAGGGGTGTGGCACCTCCAGGATCCGCGCCGCGCCCGCTCGTGCACCTCCCGCGATCAGCATCCTGTCTGGCCTGCCTTGTGCAAGGCTCGAGCCAGCCACGGGGTGGCTCTCCACTGAGATCAACAGGCCATACTGTTCAGGCAGCCGTCTGCTTACCTGCGGGTCCTCAAAGACGACGAAGCCGAAGCCTCGAGGCCTTCCTGTATGTCGATCATAGCTCACAAACGCCTCCAGCACCTGCGACGCAAGTGCGAGTTGTGGGTGTGCCGTGAGGTCGTCTTCCTCACAGCTGAGCCGCGGCTGCTGCACCTGCGGCAGAGGCCGGGTGCAAGACAGGCGGAATAAGGTGCTGACGCAGATGGCGAGACCGCAGCACCAGTCAAACTGTGGCTGCCCGCTGCAGCAAGACCGGCTCACTGCGGCCGGACTAATCTGTACAAGTGGGCCGGATTCTGGCAACGGTATGCTGAGCACCCCCTTGCGGTGGGCGGGGCTATAGCCCGGCAAAGCACGCGCTGCGAGTCGTGTTCGGCAACCACAGCCGCGTCGTGCCAAAGTGGGGCTGCCGAAAGCAAAGGCCAACGAAAAGGAAGCCCGTGTGAGGTTTGCAAGACACCAGCGGCAAGCCTGCTGCAGACAGGCGAAGAACGCCAGCAGCGGATGCAAACTTCGTCTCGCACAAAGCGAGGCTTATGAGGCCTCTGATGCTTCTCAGAGTAGCTCCAGTTGGCTGCATAGAGAACAGGGGAGACTGCAGGAACGACGCGACAGCAAAAGCGCAAGGGATAGCCCTGCCTGAACGCCATGCGCGGCGCAACAATGCGCCACTCGCGGGCAGAAAGCTCAGAGCAAGCCTGTGTGCTTGCATGATGTACAACGGCCGGTATTTTATCTTGGCAAGCTGACGCCATGGACATTCAGGAGCAGTGTTCCCCGATGCATGCAGCGAGCGCGCCGCGAGCACACCTGCCTCCGACACGCTGTACTGCACATCATACGGCAGCCTCACCTGGCCAAAGTTGCTGAAATATGCCTCCAGCTTCTCTGCGGTAGTCCCCCAGCTGAGCCCCCCACAAAATATCTTGCTGTCTTGCCGCGGGTGCAGGGTGCCGGCGCCGCCGCCGCGAGCGTCGGCCATGTCTTCCCGCACGAATCAAAAATCTACGCTGGACGCCTGTCCAGACTTATTCGCTGAGGCAATGATGTGCTTGACGCCGTCGCGCGCCCACGCATGGGATTTGGCTGAAAGCTGCAAATGGCTTGATCCTCACTGCGAGCCATGCCAATGATGATGTCAACATCACCCCCGAAACCCGGGCATTACGCAAGCATTGGCGGGAATGCAAGCACCACGGGTCAGCCACGACCTCGGCACAAGGTGTATTCAGCAGCAGAGGGCCCTCCCAATAGTCCAGGAGGCTTCATAGCACTGTGGTATCGTCTTGGTGCCACTTGAAACGCGAGACCTTGGACAGGCCCCTCCGGCGAGGTTTGCACCTTCACCAACATCCGCAGGCTTCCGATTGTGTTGAAGACGTTATTCGCTTGACGGTCTCGTTTCTGGAGAGCGGTCGACTTCAAAGGAGTGACTTGCTCCATTGTGAAGTGTCGAGGTTGCCTGTGACACATGGCGCTGGCGGCAACATGCGCATGCACGCTACTGCCTCGCCGGTGCGGCTTGGCAGCGGCGCGGCCTGAGACGCGGCGGTCAGTCGCCAGATGCAGACAGCGCCTCGTTGTTCACGCCAGCGTGGCGACAGGCCCTCCTGGCGACGATGCATCGGACAGTCTGTCGACGTCCTTTGCCAAGGAGCTGGAAAAGCGGGACATGGCATCGGCGGCAGCGGCAGAGGTGGAGCACTCAAACGAGTTTGACGGAAACGCGCTGCTGCAGGTCATCCAGGACAGGTCAGCCTCCTTGCTGTGGCTGTCAAGCAGTCTGCTAGACCGCATGATGCATGCTGCTTCATATTATCATTACATGAGCGTGCATCGCAGACATGAATGAGCAAATGCTGCACCACAGATACGAGCGGAGCTACGATGTGACATTGGTGCGACGAGAGTATCTGGGCAAGAAGATCGTGGCCATGAACATCATGTGGGCGTATGCAGAGCAAAAGTCGTTTCAGGTGGGAACCTTGCAGCTGGCAATTTGCAGCTAATGCGTGTCTCACTCTCTAATGCGTGTCTTGTTCGCTGCGACTTCATATGTGACTGTTTGCTTTACCGCAGCTTACGGAGGAGGAGCATTTGAACCGGCTCGACTACATCGCGGCAGCGCTCAGGTGTGGCAATACCGAACGACAGATTTCGTTGCAGCATTTGGAGCCATGCGCCGATCGCATATTCAGCATGTGACTAGGATGGCCAGCACATTCGATCAGCCAGCACCTGATTGTCGTTTCTTGTACACTTTGCAGGCAGTGGGGGATGGTGGGTCATGTGAAGGAAGCTATCAGCGCACGGAGGGACCGGCCCCGGGTTGGCAAGGCGATCTCAATTCTGTTGAATCTGGATCCTGAGGTACTGAACGACTGGTTTGCGTGAGGGTGGGGGTGCAGGAGCGACATTCATGTTGATTGCACTATGAGACTGTGTAAACAGTTGCCAACATGTGCTTGTTCGTTGATTGGGAAATGTAGTTTTAATGTCAGGGTTCAGATGTAACTTCTGAAGTTACATCTGGAACATCTGGAAACGTCTGGATTCAGTTGGTCACAGTTCGGCACTGCTCAGGAGTTTCGTTGCACAGGCCACACACATGCCAGAGGGACCTCTGACTGACATGCCGAAGGCTGCCTTCACTGCAGCTGGCCACAGTCCTGCGCGTGTGCATGAGCAATCGATGTCAGAGCTCGCTTATTTGCATGCTGCACGGATGAAGGACTTGAGTCAGGGATGGCATACACATGTGGCAGAGGAGGGTGCAAGGGTAAGAGAAGAACAACAGCCATTGCAGATGTACCTCAACCAAGATCTTCTTGCTGGTCTTGCCGCTGCCGCTGCCGTAGCTGCAGAGCATGACGATAGGGATATGAACACCAGCGTTGCGTCCATGTATCATGCAGCTTGCAGCGGGAAGAGCACCAGCACAAAGCAGACAGTTGCGGAGGGCAGGTTACAAGCTCACAGCCTTCACAGCACACCTCTCGATCTTCTTGACGATGTCCATGCTGCAGCAGATGTGAAAATGGTCAGTTGAGTTGCATTGCCTTGCATTTCACGCCTCAATGTAGACAAGGCATCTGACTCAAAACAGCAATGGATCAGACAACACTGAGCAACACAGCTGTGACGGCCCTCTCACCCCTTGGTGACGCTGCCGAACACGACGTGCTTGCCGTCCAGCCACGAGGTTTTGACGGTCGTCAGGAAGAACTGCAGACGATGCAATGAGTATATTACAGCAGTGTGTGTTGAAGTGCATATCAGCGGTCAATCTCTCAGCAGCAGCGCAGTGCCCACGACAACAGCAGGGACACGTGCGCAACACACACCTGGGAGCCGTTAGTGTTCGCGCCCGCGTTGGCCATAGACAGCACGCCCGGGCCGGTGTGGGTCAGCTTGAAGTTCTGCGGGATGCATAGCCGAAGTGTGCATCAGTACACTGGTCAGCAAGTGATAGCAGGATACTATGCCAGCCAGGTTGCGATTGTTGCCGAACAGCAGCCTTGGGGCCCTCACTGCGACGAGGCAAGTGGACCCACCTCGTCAGCGAACTTCTCACCGTAGATGGACTCACCACCTGCAGCACGACGTGACCGCTTGGTCGAAGAGGCATGTGTAAAGCAGATGTACAACGCGGCGCCGCCACCCCTCTCTTCCTCCTTGACGCCCCCCACTTTTACCAGCCTTCACGGTAGCTCTAATCTCCACTCGTCTGAGGCGTTGAAGGGTCCAAAGCTTTGCCGTATGGGCATGCAAAAATGCGGCGGAATCCTCCACGGGTTGCCTAAGAGGATCTCTGTTTCATACAAGCAAATCAGATTCAGCACCTGTGCCGTTGGACGCTGTGAAATCTCCGCCTTGGCACATGAAGTCGTTGATGACGCGGTGGAAGGACGAGCCCTTGAAGTGCAGGGGCTTGCCCATACGGCCGACGCCCTTCTCGCCTGCAGTGAGCGATGGAAAAATTGGTTTCGAGGGCAGCTGTCCAACCTGGGGGATGCAGTCTAGGACACCAAGCAGTGTCATGTGAATATTGTGTAGCCAGCGCGGAATAACAGAAGGAAGACTGGTGTCTGCGGGCGGTGCAATGTCTGCCATCAGCGCACCAGTGCACAGGGCGCGGAAGTTCTCGGCGGTGCGTGGGACGACGTCCGCGCGGAGCTACAGCGATGGAAACGTATAGTTGAAGTATCTTCGACGCGAGAAGAGAACCATGCTATCAAAGGCGACGACTTGTGGCACCCGGCTGCAACTACCAACCAAACGTGAACTCACCGTCATCTCGATGCGGCCGAGTGGCTGGCCCCCGGCCGACATGTCGAAGAAGACGACTGCATGAATACATGCGTTCAGGCGCCTGGTGCGACCTCCAGTGTGGTGACGACATACGAGTGCAATCACGCGATCGACCATAATCGACCGTGCGCAGCGAACTAGACTGAGCCAGGCATGCAGAAATGGTACTGTGCGCGTGCGCAAGTCAGCTTTGAAGGGCGGCATGTGCGCTGCGCACCTGGGTTAGACGCCATCGTGAAGTTTCTGTGATCTGCTTCCGAGATGGGGGAGCGCGAAGCAGGTATGCAGCGAGCGTCAAGGTGTCAGCTACAGATGCACGAAAAGGCGCGTTGCAAAGTACGAAGAAGGACGAACGGCGCCGTTCGACGGTGAAATGCTTCACGAAGCTGTACTGATTCCCATGCCGTCAATCAAGAGTCCACACCCACAGGGTTTAGTGGGCTTGGGCTGGCGAATTTTTCGTAGACTGCCAATATCTCTGCTTCAATGCATCGTCTCAAAATGCTTCATGGCGCATAAAAGTCTGACGATAATCACGGCTACATGTCCTACAGCATTAGTGCTGCATAGACGCCGCACCCAACGGCGGTGCCGACCGCATACCTGCATCCCGCAGCAGCACAAGGCGCCGTCAGCTTGGGCCATGGTGAGGACTTGAAATGACGAGCAGCAATGCAGCACGTGCAGTCTTGTGGATGCAAGCGCACCCGAGGCTGCCCGTCAGCACCGCTGGCTGCAACATGTGGTCCCAGCCGCGCGCCGAGGCGGTCGCGGCGGCGGTGGCGGGGCCGCCGACATTTGCGTTGGACGCCGTGAGCACGGCCTCCATCGGCAGGCGGAAGAGCCGGCCGCCGGCGATGCTGACCACGACGTGCGTCACCAGCTGGACGGCGATGAAGGCAAACATCCAGCTTACACCAGGCAGCACATGCAGGCTGCCAGCGGCTGCGCCGATGGTGGCAAAGAACGGCAGCATGAGCACGCCGCCCAGCCTGCTGCTGCCTGCGAGAAAAGAACAGAGTTCACCTTGTTGTAGGGCATATATGGACAGGCCATGCATGTCATGAGGCAGCGCATCCAGCAACGCCGTCCAGCAGATGCTGAGCGCACCTACGAAGGGAGATGTGCTCAGTCCTCCTCCGCTGCCTCGCCTTGCTGCCGTCGCTGACGCCGCTGCTGCGATGGCTGTGGCCACGACCGCCATGAGTGCCAGGTCGCCGCCCGCAAAGCCGACTGCCTTTGCGAGACGCGACCCCGCCCAGCAGGCCACAGCCGCTGCTGGCAACGCCATTGCGGCCGACCGCCAGCTGCCCGCATCCGCCGCCGCCGCAGCGGCTGTGGCGCTCGGCGCCGGTGCTGCATGCAGCGCTGCAGCAGGCAGGCCTGCGGGCGGCGCTCGATTGCTGATCAAGGCGTCGGCGCCGTCCAAGCTGGCGGCGGCTGCGGGCGGCTGAGGCGCGTCCACGCGCCAGGAGGAGACGACCGCCAGGTACAGGGCCATGGCGATGTTGTCCGCCGCCATCGCGCCGGCGAGCAGGGGCCCTGGCGCCAGGCCCAGTGCCGCAGCCGTGGCGGCGAAATTGATGGATCCTCCAATGTAGCTGGCGCACAGCGCGGCAGCCACCTGAAGATGGGCAAAGCGAGGTCACAGATGCCATAGACAATCCGATGCCATGTGCTCGGTGCGAGTCTGCTCTGCCATGAATATAACAGCCCGTCCCACCTTTGCGCCCTCGCTGCCGAGCTGCGCGCCCAGCAGCACCCAGCCCAGCAGCGTGCCGGCCACGACGCCGACGGCGCCAATCGCAAATGCCACAGTGGTCGGACCCACACTGGCCCACAGCCTGCATCACACGAATTCTGCTGCTGTTGATTCGCCGCCGCACATCTGGAAGAAATAACATCTCCAGCACAAAGCAGGATCGTGCATGCTCAACTTCACACAAGGAGCTACTGCACCAACCATCGACCTCACTGCGACAAGCATGCATCATCCGAGCTTGCACATAGACGACAGGAGGACTCTTGCCTGGCCAGGTCCGTCAGGTCCACCGCCAGCAGGCACAGCGCTGCGCCCAGAGGCATGACGTGTGACCACACTACGTCATAGACGGCGCACGCGGTGGGAATGCCATGGCCAGCGGCCACCCCGGCTGCCAGCGCCATGACAAGCACCGGCGCCGATGCGATCCTGCCTAGGCGTGTCCTCTGCTCCAGAGCCTGGCACATTGCAGTTTGCAACGCGTCAGTGCCAGCAGAAGCGGTGGGTGCAGGTGCAAATCTGTCAATGCATCATGTGTCGTGCAAATGCATCAGGACGGCCATCTTCGCTCACCTGCCCGGCAGCACTGATGCCGGCCAAGGCGGCCCACACCGGCAGGTCGGCGGAGGTAACAATCTGCGAAAGAGACGCCGAGGCGGTGGTGCAGCCTTTGCGCCGCCATCGCTGCTGCCGGTTGGAAGCGTGCCGACTACGCTGTAGCTGCGGGCGTCCATTGTTGAGCGGCAGATGGGGCAGTGATTGGAGTCTCAGGCCTCCGAAGGGAGAGGACTTGCGGGTACTGCAGCAACGATGACGCAACTCTGTCAAGCGCATGATAATATTTGCACTCTAGAATTGCCGCGCGTGCGGCGGAGGCCGAACGAGAAGGTGCTCTGGAATGGCGCGGGGAGCTCCGCGGTTGCGACCTGAGAGTTCTTTGTCGTCTATCAAACTAGTATATCGCTGTTAAGGTCGTCGTATTGATGCTGCTGCACAACGCTAAGACATACGAGGCACTCTCCAATCAAACGAAACCGGGAAATGACCAGCACAGCCTCGGGTTGGCCCATTCAAAGCCGCACAAGTCCGCCATTTCCATCCTTGAGACCGATTTCTCTGCAGTTGCCGTTCGCACGCCCACCACCGCATTGTATCTGCGATTTGCACTTTCATCAGTAGGGTTGCACGATTGCCAATCCGTGATCGCGGCCTGCACTGCTGTCCCAAACGGAGGCCAGCATCCAGTCCACCGCCGTTCAGCTTACAGTCTTGAACTTGATTGCTTCCAGCAGGTCGCTGCTCCATTCAATTTCAGAAGCATTCTTCAGTACCCGCCTGGCAAATCTGTATCGAATCAGGCGGACGTCCTGAAATTTGACCAGCAGTCTGGCCATCGGCTGGGCTGCATAGGGCAGACTGAGAGCTGTGCCTCTGGCCGTCCTGCCGGTTCAGCAAACGAGGAAGGATCAGACACAGCAGTTTGCCGCACCCGTTCAAGGAATGGGCCGGCAGGCCCGGGGACATTTCCTCGAACCCCCGGGCGGCAGCCGACCGCGCCGACCAGCCTTCGAGGCAGCAGCCGCCAGGCCGCCTACCAGCACCCAGGCACGCAGCCGCCGGCAGGCCGGCACACTACAGCCGCTGCAGCTGGTGTTCGAGCTCGCCTCCGCCGGGGCGGTGGCGCAGCATGGCGGCGCGCGGCTTGCAGCGCGGCCATCCGTCGCCCGCGCCAGGACACTGGCCGCCATTCAGAACTTTGGCCAGCTGGAGGGCATCCAGCAGCGCAGCGCGCCGCTGAGGACAGTCACTTTCCACCTCGCGCGGCCGGTGGCGCGGCTGTGCGGCGGCCTCGGCGATGCAGTGGAGCAGACGCCTGTGGAGGCGCGGCGATTTGTCGCCGGCGCCGTTGCAGGTGCGTGAATACATGCACAGCAAATGGAAGATTGAAGTGGTCTTTTACTCCGTGTTTGCACTGCGCATCTCTCACATGCTGGAATTCTCACATGCTTTGAGCCTGCAAACATTGAAAGGCATAACGTGCTGCAGGCGCCCTCAGCAAAACGGCGACAGCGCCCTTGGAAAAGCTCAGAATGCAGCTGATGACCAATGGGCAGGTGCGTGCTGCTTGCAACAATGCTGCGTTTGGCAATACAACACACCCTATATCGCAAGCCACTGGCTAAAACAACAGCCAAGTGCTAAGCCCCTACTCTTTCATGCCCTCAGGCAAAAGCGCTTGAGATCATTTCAGACACATGGCGGGAAGGCGGAGTGGCGGCATTTTTCGGCGGGAATGCAGCAGGTGCGCAGCCGTCTTGCATGACGAGTGGAACCTCAATGTCTGGCGCCGCATGCCGACAAAGCAGGTGTGCTGGGACGCCGCCTGCAAAGGTGGTCAGACACGTTGCCATGGTGTGAGCCCTGAACCCTGCACTCTAATGATCCTACGCTGTGGCTGTGCGCAGACGTGCTGCGGGTCATGCCCAGCAAGGCCATTGAGCTCGCGGCCTTCGATGTGTTCAAAAGTGCATTCAGCCGCAAGGACGAGCGCCCCGGGCCGCTGGGCACGATGCTGTCGGGCGCCCTCGCCGGCCTCTGCAGGTTGGTCACCGGTGCCTTGCTCCTGCCAATATTTTGGGAGTGGTCTACCACCAGTGAGCAGCCTGCCACCAGTGAGCAGCCTGCCACGGCTAGGCTGGCAAGTGCTGACGCGGCATCCCAGCCTGTGGGCAGCATCTGATGCGCAGCAGCACAGTGCTTGCCATCAAGCATGGTCTGCGATTGTGACATCGTATTCATGGAATTGTGGCTGACGATTGCGGCAGCCACTTCATGCTGTACGACCGCTTCCCCCGCAGCACCACCATCTGCTTCCCGCTGGAGACGGTGCGGACGCGGATGGCAGTCTCGAGAAGCGCCTACAGGGGCATCGTGGACTGCTTCCGCAAAACCGGCCCCGGCGCCCTGTACCGGGTGAGCCACATCTTGTCATGTGGCGCCTGAGAGATAAGAGCTGGACTGCAATTTTTTCCCATGATCCATTGAGCAATACGAGCTGCTACCAAGTAGATGTGGGCTTGTCAGTCGAGGCAGCACGAGGATTGGTCAGACTGCTGCTGACCCCTTGGTGCAGGTCCCTGCTTCGGTGTCGCATTGCACGGAGCTGGATGTCGATCTGCACTACATGACGCGCTGGGATGACAGGCAAATCGCTTGCTGTTGCAGGGTGTGTCAGCCAGCATGGTGGGCGCAGTCCCCTACTCAGCCCTCAGATTCGGCGCGTATGACGGCCTGAAATGGGCATACAGGAAGGTGAGCACGACTGCTTGAACATGACTGTGCGCATTCTATTGTCCTATGACGGGTCGGTGGCCATTGAACTGTCACACTCGCAAAACGTGCGGCAGCTTCCGATGACCGGTCTGTGGCACTTGGTCGGCAGCGTTACGGAGACGAGCTGCTGCCTCCGCACGTGCTGGTGGCAGCCGGAGCCCTGGCAGGCTTGGCAGCGAGCACGGCCACCTTCCCCCTGGAGGTGAGGCGGGTGACAGCTGAGTGTCATGCACGAACGCTTGCAGCAGCAATGCAGCCTTTCAGCCCCAGCTCTTCCACCCAGATGCCTGCTCTTGTTCCACAGATGCACAGGCGAGCACGCTCCTGCTGGCCATTGCGGCTGTGCTCAGGCTTGCGCCGACGAAAGCAGCGCGCTGCCTATCGATGCCTTCTCTGAGGGTTGTGCCACCTGTACAACCTCTCAAACGAGAACTCTTCCTTCCTAACAGGTGGTCTGGCGGCGCAAGAAGGCGTGCGCAGCTGACTGTCGACGGCTTGTCCCTCTTTTCCTGGGTAGTTTCACATCCATCCTCTCCGATAAACACCCTTCTCAAACGAAACTGTCCTGTGTGACAGGTGGTGCGGCGCCGTATGATGACGGGCGCAGCCTACTCCTCCGTGCTGGCCGGCATGCGCACCATCGCGGCGGAGGAGGGCTGGCGCTCCCTGTACCGCGGCCTCGGCGTGTCCTGCATCAAGCAGGCGCCGCAGACAGGTGCGCGGCTCCGCCCCTGCACACACTCTGGCACTCAGCACCTGTCTATCGGCGGCATCTGGTTTTGGGGGATGTGCACTGCATCCTCCTGCCGACCGTCATTGCTGATATCATGCACTGCAGCTTGCACTTCACTTGCCAGCATTGGTGCAATTGTTGTTGATCACAAAGCTCTTCTGCTTCCAGGCATCACGCTGTGGGCGTACGACAGCGCCAAGAACCTCATGAAGGTCTGAGACAACATGGCGTGTACATGTGTGCGGGCGACGGATTTCAGCGAGCTTGCTGGCGCGCAGCAGTCGGAGGCGTGTGTGGGCTCTGGCCCGCCGTCAGGTCAGCAAGCGCCGCCATGTTTGGGCTCGGCCTGCCGTTAGGTCAGCAATCGCCGCCATGAGAGGGTATGAGGGATCACAAGTGTCAGGGAGAGATGTGACCAAGGACAGGGGGCGCGAACCAGATGTGTCAGGCGGGAATTGTATTGTGCAATCTGCTACCACGGTGTTCACTTCCACAGCAGCCCAGAGCAGAATGCATGTGTGTCATTTTGGGTTTCTTCCAGGTCAATTCCTTGTTGGCAGGACGGCCTGAGTAATCCAACTGATGACTGGCGTCACTCTGCCTCCATGCACGCGACTCTGCCTCCGACGGCAGCTTCCTCACCAGTATTGCCATTCGACTTGCCAGTGCGTCGGGCAGTGGACTCCGGCGACCAGGGCCGTGGCTAGGCATCGAAGTCAGAACTTCCTCCAACAGACTAGGAAACGGCAGTAGCTCCTCTTCGAAATCTCTGTGTCAGCGCGTCAACAACCGTGCGAATCACTTCTTGCTCAACTGCCTGACGACCGCCGCTTCAAGGGTGGCTAGGCCACAGCACTGCTCTACAGCGTTATATCACGGGGGCAGGAAGTACTACTGGCCATTGGCGGGCAGCGCTACCGTGTTGCCACGCACGGGCTGCTGTTGTACACGCGCAGGCGCAGCGCTTGTCGAAGCCCCGTTCGCCTGCGAGGCCGGCGCCGCAGCCGCGCGGTAGTTTGGTATCCAAATCTGCGTCGTACCCATCTGCGCACGACGCATGCCTACAAAGTCTGTCGACCAGATTTCCAGCACAAAGTTTGTCGGGCGTTGAGGTGGTCATGCTCAAATGCACGGGTGGCATCACAGCTTGCACGCAGCGTCGCAACTCTTTTGGCAACGCAACGGTACGCCGCGCCCATGCGTTGAACGATGCATGCCTGCATTACCGGGGAGGCCGCAGCGTCACCTGTGCCCAGTAGCCCTCGCCGGCGCTGCCGCGCCGCAGATATGCAACCGTCTTGGCGTCCGGCGTCGGCCGTGGCTTGTCCTTCGCCCGCCACCACGCCCGCCGCCTGCGGCAGCGACACAATTCGAGTTTGGGTGCAGGGAAGGTGAAGAGAGGCAGTCCCACGAGCACAGATGCATGCTGCTGCTAATAAAACTTGTGCAATTGGCCGGGGCGACGGCAGGTCAATTGATATGAACGACTGCATCAGGTGCGAGCAGGGCGGCTCACCCTTGCCGCGGCGTGTCTGGCGGCGCGGGGGCAGATGCCGATCGCTGCAGCTGCGCCGGCGGCGACGCCGCCTCTGCGGCCGCGAGCGCCAGCGCCAGCTGGGCGTCAGCTGCGGCGTCGCCACCCGCCGGCGGCGCACCCGCCGGCGGGACACCGCCATCGCCTTCGCCGCTCGGCGCAGCGACGGCGTGCCCGCGCTGGACGGCAGCGTCCTGCACGGCCGCGGAGCCTGTCGCCGCCGCGGCGGCAGCGGCGGCGGCGGCTGCCACCATGGCCGGCTCGTGGTCGCAGCCCTCCTCCGGCAGCGCGGGCGCCCGGCATAGGGGACACTTTGTGGCGCGGTCCTGCATTTGCGACTGACAGCAGCTTTGCAACATGGTCTCACGGCAAGAAGCAGACCCCTCCCCAGCGGCAACATGGTAACAGCATGCAGAACTGTGGACCAGGCACAACTTCAGCGACCAAGAAGGCTTGCAATTGCAGCTTGACGAGAAAGCGGCTGGCTAGCTGAGAGGTTGGGAGGGAGAGCAGCCATTCCAAGCCCCAAGTCCTCATCTCAGGCAACTACCGATGAACTTCAGACTCACGTGCGCGGCGACCAGCTTGGTGAAGCAGCGCGCGCACAGGCCGTGCTGGCAGGGCAGCAACACCCAGTTGTCGGCGCGGCCCACGACGCGGCGCAGGCACACCGCGCAATCCAGCCGCGCCCCCAGCTGCTCCCCAACCAGCGGCCGCACAACCGCCGCCAGCTCAAAGTCCACCTTCTCCAGCTGCTGCCTCGCCGCGTCCGCCATCACCCAGTCTGCATGATGAAAACATCAATTGATGATGATGACTATGAAGTACACTCCACACTGCTGGGTGTTATCGAACTCTACACGCAGAAACCCAGCTTGCAAGTCCACCTTCTCCAGCTGCTGCTGCAGCACGTCCGCCATCACCCAGTCTGCGTGCGCAACACATCGATGTCACACAACTATACTGGAAGGAGATCTAGCAGCAACTGATCTGCTGGCAGCAGGGAGACGCAGCTGGAGAGTCCTGGCCCCTCCAGATTTCGCCGTGGCGAGTGCCACCACCCAGGGCGGTGCCAGCAATGGGACAGTACAAAGCATGCATGAGATTCCATCCGCTTGACTGCTTCATCTGATAGCCCGAATCCGATTCGATTTCGATGTGACGCATCCAATTTCGATGATGACGCATAGCAGGCAGGTGCAGCTCACCTGGCAGCGGCTCCTGCGTTGGCACCGCCTCGCGGCGGCGCGCCCCGCCGCGCGGCCGCGCACTGCACCCAGCAAATTGCGCTGTCCATCACACACTCTCTCTTGTGTGTGCTTGCCGAAGAAGCAGGGGTGCCCATCTAGCGCGTCAACATCAGGACCAGCGCCGCTGACAGCGGACAGCGTTCAGCACTCCTCGCAGCACTGATCTTCATCGTTGTGCAGCCCGGGGAACAAGCAGTTGCCACAGAGAGGATGCACAAATGCACGAACCGAGAATACAGAGACACAGTTCCTGGAGATGACGCACTGGCTGGCACACACGGCGCTGGCGGCGGTGGCGACGCCCGCCAGGAGCACCACCGCGATGCCGCCGGCCACCAGGCGGCACCACCACCCGTAGCCACCGGCCGCCGCGCCGCCGCCGGCGCAGCAGGCCCCCTCCCTGCAATGAGCACCGAGCGCTTGCTCCTTGCTTGCGGCCAAGTAAACAGAAGCAGTGCGCGCGTCGAGGCGGCGTTGCTTCAATATGCTGCTGCGGCACTGGCGCTGCGTGCGGCGCAGTACCAATGTAAGCTGACTGTGTTTCGCAAGCAAGGAGGGCGAAGCGGCTCACCTGTCACAGCAGCACTGCGCGCCGCCCTGGCCGCCACGCGCAGGCCGGCAGCAGCAGGTCACCGAGTGCGGCGCCGCCGCGAGCCTGCGGCGCCTGCCGCCGGCCTCTGCAGCCTCGGCGCCCGCCACTGCCGCCCCTTCGTGTCTTCCGGCATCGGCCGCACCATCGTCCGCGCCACTGCCGGGAGGTCCGGGCCCGAGGCCAAAGGCGGCCCCCGCCGCAGAGGGGTGCAGCTGCAGGGCGGCAAAGCGGCGCTGCACGCGGGCCAGGTAGCGGCGCAACGTGCCCTGCAGCTGCCCCACGAAGCAGCCCGCCTGGCGGTCATCCACCACCTGCGCATCCAGCGGTGAGTGAGGCTCGCGCTGCAGGAAGTACATCTAGACGTCTCTCTCTGTCTTTGACATGGGCATTGCCGTATCATCAAAGCCGGCATGGCAGCCACCCCAAAATGCGAGGCACACTGACCGTGACGGACACGTTGACGGGCTTGTTGCAGGCGCTGCGGAATAGTAGCTGCCATTGCTCCGTGCCGGACGCGTCTCCGCGAGCTGGGCCGGCTCGGCGGGGTTTTGAATTCTGCGCTGGCTCGTGCCGGCTGCCGTGGCCTTCATTGCCAGCCTGCACCTGCCGCAGCCGCGGCGGCCTGGGCAGGTCAAATCACACAACATGATGCCACCGTTTGATGTATGGTAGTGCAAATTGTGCCCGGTTTCTTGGCAAGTACAGTGGTGGGGTCAGCGGCGCACAGGCGCAAGCGGTGGGGAGGCATGCTCACGGGAGGCTGCTGAGGGGGCATTCATCATGGTGCCAGCCCTCCAGCTGCAGCTTGACGGCGCCTGGCTGCTGTGGCAGACCCAGCTGCAGGCTCTGGGCTGCAAACCCAGGTATCGTAACTACTTCGGTCGTACTTCCTGTCAGCCGGCCGCCCGTCGGCTGCGTCTGCCCAGCACAACAGGAGGCTGCGAGACACGCAAGCTGCAATACCAGCGCCGCAACCTGGTGGCCCTGCAGCATGGCCCTGCCTTGTGGATTCGCAAGAAACGTAGGCGGGTAGCAGGACGGTCTGATCAGCGCTTCGCTGCCCGAAAATGCAGATGCATTGCGGTCCGTATTATTCGATCGAGTACAAAGACGGAGACAGCGATATCACAACGCTAGCGCACAGAAATGGCCACTGCACAGTGCATCCAGACTGCCTTGCCACGTCAAGAGTTGTCCATTTTTGCCGTACTACGTACAAAGGCTGCTTTGGAGATGCGAAAATGCACGAGAAGAGGGAAGAAGCCAAGACAAACCAAGACAATGCAATGTCGCGTCAATTTACTCCCGTAGATACAGTCTGCAAAGCCCACTCTGGCGGCGAGCTCCTGGTGCCGCCGCTTGCTGTCATTGCTAGAGCTTTGCGCGGTCGTCGCTGTCGCCCCTGGGCAGTTGCAGCTCCTCCCCCAACGGCAGCGGCGCAAAGAAGCGGCTGACCATGTCCTCGGTCACCTGCGGGAGCAGGATTGAGGTTGTGAAGGGGTTCACGATGGTTGCATCTTTGGTGCAGTGTGCCTGCCTCATGGCTCACATCCGCTCACAACAAACCAGCGGGGCAGAGAAAGGTTCAAGGAGAGCTGGCAGCTCTGGACCGTCAGCGACTGCGGCGGGCACAAACGATACTCTATTCCTCTGTGATCATCCTGTGTTGGCTTTTAGAACATACAAATAAACTGGGCACCTCTGCGAGCGTAGGTGGTGACCAGCGCGGATTGCCGTCGCGGTCGATGAGCGTCGCGCGCACACCCTCGCCAAAGTCGGACGGCCCGTGCACCATTCGGTGCACCGACCGGAAGTCCGCCTGCAGCACGCCGCCCAGCGGCTGCCCCGTCGCTTGGCGCAGCGCCCACAGCGTCACCTTCTGCGACAGCGGCGAGCCCCTGCGGCACACCGCCGGACATGGCTGTCAGCCACACGGTCGTTTAACGCATCATTTGACAGGTCGTTGCAATTCAGATGTCTGCGCGATTCAGTGCTGCGCATCAGCCAACGACAATGGCTGGCCTGCAGCTGTGCTCAGCAGCTGGGCTCAGGAGATGCAGGGTCTCATAGCAATGCACTGCAGTTGGTTGTCATTGTCCACCGCTTCTGCAGGCAGCTCCAAGACAAGCGATGCTGTGCATGTGGAGAACGTGGCAGCGCACTTCGTCAGGGCCGCGAGGGTGGTATCAGCCCACGACCCGCCACGCCGCAGCAGCGCGGAGTAGATGGCCTCAACGGAGTCGCCGGCGAAGCACGTGTCGATGTCCTCTCGGTGGTCCAGCACCTCGCTGGCGCTGTCAGTCGATGCCTGCGTAGGGATTATGGTTGTAATCCCTCGTCACCACCTGCTAGCTGCCTCCGCTCAGCAGAGGAAAAAACTGGGCGGGCGCTTGTGTATGCACTGGAACAAGAAGGTCGTGTGCATGCTACAGCATGTCATTGCACGCGCCTGCTGCAGAGATCCCAGAAATGAGAAGGGTCGCCGCTGGACAGCCAACAGCTCAATTCAGGGCGGCGTTCCACCCCAGGCTAATATCTGGCAAGTTGACAGGAAGGCACATTCCCGTGAGCGTGTGTCTTCCAGAACAGGAAGGTAGGGCAAATCGAAAAGCCCAGCCGGAGTGCACCTCGAAGGAGGCTATGGTGCGGTTGACGGCGGCGGTGGCGCGCATGTAGGCGCCCTGCCGCCGCAGCTCCCGCTCCAGGTCCGGCAGCGCCGCCGACGGCACATAGTGTGTCGCCAGCCCCGCCCGCTTCACGTCCGGGCCTGCAGTTACGAATGCGCCAAGTGAGCATGCGCACATTCTTCAGTTGTGCATTGCCAACCCCAAGCAGGTGCATCGAGATGAATGAGCCTTACAACTACTGGCAGCGCAAAGCCGGCGGACCAGAGAGGCAGGCGCCGGTGAGCGTCAGGTAGGTGAAATGCAATATTATTGGTTCAGAAGATGTGGTCGAGGGAATCTGGATCTACAGACCAGAGAGGCGGGCGCCGGTGAGCGCAAGGTAGGTGCCCAGCTCGCCGGGAAGGCAGCCCAGAAAGCGCGCCCCGCCCACGTCCGTGAACAGCCCGATGCCGCACTCCGGCATCGCGAAGAGCGTCCTGCCGGATAGAAGTCGCCTCCATCTCCGCGATGCCGACAGATGGTCTGCTGCTTGGCTGGGACGCTGAGGCTGCTTTGAGGCACATTCTGCATGTAGCGCTGATCTCGACGGCAGCATGGACTTCGTTCAGGACTCTGCCGATGAATGGCACCGCACTTTTCACAGGATGAAACGGTGGTTCGCAGAATGAAGTGGTGAATCATGATGCGGCAGCAGCATGCTGGCGCAGGCAGCGCCGCACTTTTCCGTGGCGACACGGAAGCGGCCGTTGATGGAGATGCCGGCGCCGCCGCCCATGCAGATACCGTCCAGGAAAGCGATGTGCGGTCGCGCGAGCCTCGAGATGGCATGCACCACGCCTGTGGCCGCAAAAGCGGAATCCTTGCGGAAGCAGCGGATACGACAGCAGCAGGGATCAGGTTCGAAGAGGTGGGCATCGGTGACCGGCGACTGCACTGCTTGCACGAGAACAGATTGCGGGGTTGGCGTGACAGCCACAATTCCATTGCTTGCTGCACATCCGCATCTGGTTGCGCTTCCACTACATTCAGCTCACCGTACTCTGTGCGGAAGAAGTCCATGGCGTCATGCGGCCGCCCGTCCCGTGCCGACAGGACCGCGCCCTTCACATCGCCACCGGCACAGAACGCCTGCATGCAGAAAGGCTGAGCTTGGCCTGCCACATACGCCTCCGCAAACCTTCCATCAGTCTGTGATGGGCCTACAGTGACGCCTGGTCAGATAGCGCCTCAAACGCGCCCTGCCAAAGCCAAGCCGCCCTTCATTTCAGCTGCACTGCACCACGGAACAACTGTCGGGAATGGCACGGCATTCAAGCTTTGCGATAGGAATTCACAGGCACTCCCACCTTGGGGCCGGCGCCCTTCAGCAGGATGCAGTGCACATCGCTTGCCGCATCCCATTCTTGGTAATGCTGACCCAGCAGCCTGACCTGCGCGCCATGACGCCATACAATGTGAATGGTGATGTCCATCTGTTGACGAACTTTCTTGTGCAGTCAGCTGGCATATGCTGTGGCAAAGCTGGATTGGGGAGCTCACCATGTTGGTGTTCAGTGCATTGAGCGCCTTTGGCCTGCAAAGCGGGGATCAAAATGCGTCAGCAAAAACATCGGTGACTGTGAGTCCTTGCCTCATATTCTGCAAGCTTGATCTCACCTGTTCAGTGTTGCGACCGCAACGCCGTCGGCCACACTGACGAGGACCTGCGGAGCCGCCATTATCTGATCATGATTCATGAAAGAAACGCTGGACTGCCACTATGCGGACCGTGTGGTTATGCTTCAGCGACTTATGCAGATCTGCTAAGTATTTGCCTACCTCGGGTTCCATGTCGCTGTTATTGGCAGTCATGATCGGATGCCTGCACAACCTGTGACAAGCTGAGGCGGTTGCACTGCTTTTGAATGGCGCGACAAGCAGAACCTTGTTGCTTGGACAGTTGTTGAAGGGACTAACGCGGAGCGAGGTTGCATGCATGCTGCACTCTGAATGGCACTGTAAAAGGATGACTGATGCATGATGACTGTGCAGCCGCATGTATGTGCAGGTGTGTTGCCTCCCAAGTTCCAACGTGGTGTGTTCACATTAGAGGTCCTCTGCCAATCGTGGGGTGGCAGCCGGAGACACCATGCCGCATTGAAGATATGATGCCGCATTGCGCAGCAGCGCTGGTAGCCGGCGATTGGTGTTGGCCTACACAAGCCAGCGATATCACGACACGTACAGGGCTGTGCTTCAACTGACGTGTTACAGAGCCGAAACCCGCTCCTCGCGAGCTTCGCCGACAGATACATGCGCTGCCTGACCCACTGTTTACTGACGAAGGTTGCCGCCGACCGCCGCCGCTGGACTGATTGCGTTGCCGCCTGGGGCGCACCCCAGATGGCAGTACACAGCCACCCTCCAAAGATTTAGCGCACTGGGACGATGTCATCAATCTGCGTAGCAAAAAGCGTCCAAGTCAGCGCGAGGACATGCCTTCATCAGCATGGTAAGCAGCCCAGCCCTGAAAGGACACATCCTGAACAGTGCAATATCGCTGCGCAAGTGCCATGCAAGAGCCCGCAAACACAAGCCTGTGGCAGTGCTCCGTGGTTGGATACAGATGTCGAAAGAGCCGCCGCACCTTCAGGATCATGCGCACGCACTCAGTGGCGAGCGTGAGCGCGGAGCTGGTCACCAGCAGCGGCTGCACCACATTCTCCTCCAGCATGTTGGTCACGCTGCCGCGCCGCACGTTGATGCCCGCGTGTGACTCGCCGCGCGCGTGCCGATTGCGCAGCTCCGTCACGATCTGCAACGGGTTGGATTCGGCGATTCGATCAATGTCAAGATTCCGTGAGGGATGGTCATCAAAGGGTATCATGCTGCGCGGCAGGTGAGGAATGACGGCGCGCCGACTGCTCAGCTAAGCTGCCAGAAAGTCATGTGTGCCAGGAGGTGTAAGCACGCACCGCGATGGGGGAGAGGCCCGCGTTCTCGGCCAGGGTGTAGGGCACCACCTCCAGCGCCTCTGCAAAGGCGCGCACGCAGTACGCCGGCATCCCCTGCACGGCGTGGGCAACAGACCAGCCGTCAGCATGGGCTGCCAACTTGGAGAATCACTCTCAGCGTGGTTCCAGTGTGGCGACAGCGTGTGGGGTTCGCAACTCCGCCTGCCTCATATGCGGATGAATTTCCGACTCAAGTCGTCAGTAGATGCTAGCACAGCTCGGACATCGGAACAAGCACTTTCGACCTCTCTAAAGCCGCACCTGCAGGGTCTTAGCCCACTGCGTGAGGGCGTGCTCGACGGCCATCTCGGGGGCGGCGCCGCCGGGCACCAGCGCCCGCTTGTGCACCAGGCACCGGATGACGCACAGCGCGTCGTGCAGCGAGCGCTCCGCCTCCTCCAGCACCTGCAGTTTTGATACGTGTGTGGTCGCTGGTGTGTATGACACTGTGTGCGGAGCTTGGCCGAATGCGGATAAAGATAACGGCGTGGTTCTTGGCTTGGCACAACGAGCTGACATGATATGGTGTTGTAGCTCGTACCAGCTTGTTGCTTCCGCGCAGCAGCACCGTGGATGTGCGCCCCGCCCGCTGGACGCCCGTCACCTTCACCACCTTGCCGCTGCCCACCTGCGCAACAACACGTCCACATCGGCGCGCTGATCGGTGCAGCTGGTGTAGAGATGTTTTTGGAGGAAAAGCGCAAGCAGTCAGTGTCTGCGCCAGGATTGTGCTTGGTTACCACAACTGAGGGAGTTCTTGAGCAATCGCACAGCGTCGGCCCTCTGCGACGCGACCGCCAATCAAATTCAGCAACAAAGGTGTAGGGTCCTACGCGCACGCCGAATTCCTCGGCCAGGCCGGCGGAGCAGGCAACGTAGAGTGAGGGCTTAGGGCTTAGGGTTTAGGGCTCAGGATTTTGTGCGCACGTCGACTTCCTGGACCAGGTCGGCGGAGCCCAGCTTGTCGGGGCGCATGCTGTCCACGTGCGCAATGGGCAGGCAGCCCAGCGTCTTCGAGATGAACTCGATGTCGTCACGCTCGATGTCCTGCACCACCATGATCTTGGCCTTCGCCTGCACCGGCACAAGCAGCAATGGGTCAGGGTTTATGTTGTGGCCAATCCTGATGCGGAGTTTTCGACAGGCTGGGATTTTGCAGTAGGTTGTGGCGAAAACGCCATGAGATGCTGCATCCGCTGAAGTGACACGCCCCTGACAACCCCTGGAATGGGCTCTGGCACAGCAATTGCATGGATCAAGCGCACAGCCACGCGAACACGGAAACGAATAAACGAACTTTATGTCTTTGTATTAATTACGTAAACCTTAAACACATATACATGTATTTAATAATGGTGGCAGAGCGGCGCGCACCAGGTAGTGGAGCGACAGGTCGGTGGTGGCATCCCGCAGGATGGACTTCTGGATGAGCAGCACATTGGCGCCGCTGGCCCGGATTTTCTTCACCATCTGCAGGATGTAGTTGCGCTCCTCCTTCAGGATGCGGTCCATCTGCGCGCGTCAGCAGCACAGTTGTTTACTCATCTCTGCAATTCTGCTCTTTCAATCGGCATCCTGAGGCACAGATGTCACGTACAGCGTTGTTGCACGCTTACATGTGACTTAGCAAGAGGCACCCGGCCAGATACCACTGAGCTATCAGACTATATCGACCAGAAGCTGCTGTCAACTCGCTCGAGGCCGCTGTTCCGCGATTGTCTGGGGATGCCCAGCAGCTGCCGCACAGTGTCCTGGCATGCACGCCTGCTGGTGCGCGTCGGCAATGCCCCACAGACACCTGTCACACATCGAGAGCTTCATGTCCTGGAAGACTCGAGAATCAAACCACTAGAAGCTGCGGCGGTGGTTTGATACCTGTGCGTAGTCGCTTATGATGACGTTGTTCTCCAGGTCTGTCTTGGGCGGCGACACATGGAACTGGATGAGTGCGATCTTGGCGTTCTCCACGCGTGTGGGGCCGCCGGCGGCCTTGGCCGCCTTCTGGTCGAACACCATGCCGTCCACCATCTCGCTGTCGTCCACCGTGCCGCCCAGCTTGGTCACCACCCGGATGTCCCGCAGGTCCAGCCTGCGCCGCCAGGGTTTTAGGGTTTTGCTGCCAGCCCAACGTGTCGGAGATGCAGCGGAATCTTGTTCGCGTGTCACGGATGGGGAGATTCTAGACGCCACACATGATGAGGAGGTCAAAGCACAAAAGTGAAATCAGGAAGCCAAGCGAATCAGTGCCCATGTGGCTGTGCTACCAGCAAGCTATGCAGGCGCAGCAGATAGGGGATTCAGTGGCAGGGCACTCACTGGTTGGGCTGTGCGGGGTCGAGGACCTTTGTGACGCAGTCGACCGCCATGGGCGACAGCAGCGAGGAGTATTGCGACACAACTTTGCTGCTGAGCGCTCTGCACGGCATAACCGATGGTAAATTCGGTGTTTCACACAACGCCCCCAAGCTTGCGGGTCATCCAGGCAGCAGAAGTTCCGACGAAGAAACTCATAGATGGCAACGATTGCTCGGCTGAGCAGCGCTGTATGCAGTGTAATGCAGCAAACTCACGTGTTTGACGCCTCGATGAGCGCCGCCCGGTCATCTAGGTTCACCGGCACTGAGATGCTTTCCAGCACCTGCGTAGCCCAGCGAGACACGCTTCGCCCAGGTGTGGACAGCATGCATCACCGCCTGTATGCCGGCATGACACGACAGCCTTGCTCGCTGCCTGCTCAACCATATTTAGAGGGCCTCTCAGTTTGGAGCTGTCACCTCCACCGCCTTGTTGACGGCCATATTGAAGGAGTCTGACACGATGGTGGGGTGGATGCCGCGTTCCAGCAGCTCCAGTGCCTTTTTGAGCATCGCACCGCACAGCACCACCACGCTGGTCGTACCGTCGCCTGCCACGATGTCCTGTGCGCCAATGCGATGTCAGGACTTCCCAATTGCCGGCGGCCAGGTGGCGCTCTCTGAGACAGTTGACGTGTCTCTTCGTGCCTCAGCCTCAAGAAGCACATTGCCACATGAGTTTCAACAGCAACGAGCAGAAGAGATGATGTAATCACACCTGCGACTTTGATAGCTCCACGAGCATCTTGGCTGCAGGCTGCATGACGCGCATCTTGTTTAAGATGGTTGCGCCGTCATTGGTAATGATCACCTCGCCGTCCGGCTGGCAGACCTGCGTGACGGATGAATTCAACAGCATTGACGACTTGGCGATCGCCATCAACAGTGCGAGCAGTGCACGCTCCACTTTCTCAATTCCTTCCGGCGACGCCGCGTACCATCTTGTCCATGCCTCGGGGCCCGAGACTGGTGCGAACGACATCCGCTACCGCCTTGGCTGCCTCGATGTTCGTGAGTCTGACATCCTTCTTCCGTGAGTTCTCCCTGCGAGACGCAGGATGCATGTCAGCCGACCGCCCCTGCTCGTTGTATGCCTGCAGGCTTCAAGATTCGCAGCTGCCAGTACCTGTATGTCTCTCCCTTTGACACATAGGGCTGCGCAGCTTGCGGCACTGCAGCCATGTTTGGCGGCGGCACCGCTATGCCAACTTCGACACCCAAAAGCTTTTACGCTTGATGGACGGATGCTTCAAAACATGCACCAGCCTTGCGCGAATAGTATTCTGCTGTCGCGCGTCACCAAAAGATACGAGTTGTGCACACGCTCGTTGCAATAGCGATTCAGGGATCAAGCTGCAAGTGCGCTGCGGACTGCTTGCTGCACTTCGCTTCGATGATTGCCGCCAACGGTCGATTAGGGCGCCTAACTTTCTAATCTGAATGGTGCCCATTAGTCATCGCTGGTGCAAATGGCCAGCCCTACAAGGCCAGACAGCTTGCCACTAAATCACTGTATTTGAGGCAGTCAGAGGATGGAGTGAATGCTGTTCTGTGCTTGACGCGCCCCCAGCAGCTGCGGAAACGACCCCTGCATTTCGGATTCGTGTGCCAGCCAGCTCGGCAGGACGAGCTTGTGCACGCCCCACCATGTTTTAGCTGCCTGTGTCATCGCTGTGATCAAGCGCAAGTTGTGTCAGCCTGATGGCGACGTCTCACGCCAGAGATGTGCCCCAGGAAGAAGGGCATCTATTGGCCACAGCAGTGGACTCAGGGCCGGGGCCGGCCGGGGAGCCGCCGAGCGGCAAGACAGATCTGCTACTGCGCTTCTTTGACTCTCAATTCTTCGACGAGTGGATAGCGCTCACGTGAGTAGCTCCTTCAAACTTCATCGCGTACCCAAATGCTGACCGCCCCGGGCGGCAGGCGGAGAAAGTCTGGCACCTGTGTGCCCGCGATTTGACGTCCACAGACATGTCGGACTTGAGATCGAGTCCTGGTAATATATTCTTCTAGTCCAGAGCGCAGTATCGACTGCCACTTTGTAAGAGCGCATCTACTCAACGGTGCCGACCATCTAACTGTGATGCTGCATGCAAGGCTGTGATGCTGGCTCAAGAGCATCGGCTTGGACTCCGTCACGCCGCATCTGCTGCAGGTACCTGTTCAAGAGCACGAGCGCGGGGGTGCAGGACTACCTGTGCAACAGGCTCTACAGCCTGCCGGAGGCAGGCGTGGAGCGCTACCTGCTGCAGCTGGGGCAGCTGGTGCTCACGCGGCCACACTCCTCCCTGGAGCGCGTCCTCATCGACCTGTGCGCCCGCTCGCTGCGCCTGGCGGTCAAGGTGGGAAATCGAACTTGGATATCACAGGATGAATCCGTCGCGAGGCTGGTGACGATGTGTATGTAAGGCGAAGACGAAGCGGCAGCACTGTGGGCATGTGCGGGTTGATTGCGATATGGAGCAGAGGGTGTGCCTGAGGAGGCATGCCGACTGTAGTGGCCACTGCAAGCGGCCAGGGCCATGCCTCAATCAAGATCGATGATCTGCAGGCCTCTGTCCACATCTGTATGGTTGCTGAAAGTGCACTCTGTCCTTGCCGCAGGTTTACTGGCTGGTGCTGGCGCACACACAGGACCACCCAACCGACAAGTATGCCGCAGAGTTCCGGGACGCCTGCGAGCGCGCAGCTGTGGAGGGCTACTGGGTGTGCGCCTTGCTTGCACACCCCACTGCATCGCCCGTTGCATCAGGCTGCAGTGCTGGGAGGAGCACATCAACTGGAAGATTGACCCAAGTTTTTCTCTAATCGCTGCACCTGCCCCGAATGCAGGAGCCGCCGTTCAAGGATGCAAAGCTGCTGCCGCTGAGCCCGGTGCGCAGCAACATGTTCAGCCCGCCCATGAGCCCCAACAGCTCCATGAGCGGCGCCTTCAGCCCGCGCTCCTTCAGCCCGCGGCCCAGGTGCAGCTCAGCCATTCTCACAGCTGCAGTCTTCAAAAGATGCAGTGTTTTGTTGCGTGCAGTGTCTGCAGTGTCATGCTGTCTGCATGTCAAGCAATCTCCAGGCGCATGAGTGAAGCACTAGCAGGTCTCGGATGGGGATGAGTCTGACACATCGCCTGTCACACAGGCGGAGGCGCAACAGCGCGGATGGGTACCTGGCAGAGGCGGCGGGGCGGTGCCTGAGCCCGGTGGAGGCGCGGTCACCGCAGCGGGCGCCGTCGCCCGACAGCCTGGCCGCGGGGCGCCCCATGTCGCCGGACGCGGTCAGCCGCGGCATGTCCAGCCAGGTCATGGGCCTGGAGGGCCTCATGTACGGGTCGCCCACCTACGTGCGCCCCAGCAGGTGCAGCCGTGCACCGGGCACTCTGTTGTACTGCCAGGAGCTAGGCCCTTGCGGACGGCACGACAGCGGAAGGTCAGCGGCCAGTGCCAGGGCAGTACAATCAGGCAATGAGATGAGATCTGGAGCCTGAGCTGCATCGGTCGAGCCTTGTCAAAGCAGGCCTCGAAGCTTCATACCATCCCAACAGCAGGCGGGGCGAGGAGGAGCCGCTGAGCCCGGTGGAGCGCGCGCGGGTTGCGAAGCTCAGGGCGGAGCTGGGCGATGGGGAGGGGGTGTCGTTGCTGCTGTCGGCCAGCCTGCGGGACAGCGACGGCGGCGGCACCGGCCTGCTCGGCACGCCCGAGCTGCTGTCGCCGCCATCCAGTCCGCGGCAGCGCTACCACACCTTCGGCGCCACTCTCGACTTCATCGAGGTGCTGATCTCGCCTGTGGAGCATGGAAGGATCTTGTTTGTGGTGACTCCAGATCTCCTGCCGACTGTCCTGTCAATCTGACCGTGCATTGATGTGCTTCGCAATCTGCTGCTGTCTCCCGAGTCTCCTGCTGCCTTCTGTCTGCAGCACACCCTCCATTTCCTGCCTCCTCTGCCTATTGCTGACTCTGCCTGGGATTCGCCACACAGGCGCTGTGCCTGGCGAGCAGCGGGCTGACGGCATTTGCGCACGAGGACCGCCAGTGGGCGCTGGTGCGCGCGCTGCAGGACATCAGCATCGCGGTGGAGGGCGCCTCGCGGCAGGGCATCGCCATCTGGTCGCCACTAGGCACCGCCGACCAGCGCATTGTGCGCCTTGCCGCCCGCGACTCCCGTTTGCTCGCCTCCAGGTGGGTGCATCAGCTCAGCTTCACTGCACATTCAACATGTTCAATGCATTGGCCGGAAGTTTTTCTTGCCAGGCCGACCTCCGGTTTACTCTTTTGTGTTTGTGGCCTCGCACGTTCCTGTGGTGTGAGCTGACATTTGCGGCTCTTACAACCGGACTGTCGGAGGTCAAACGAGACGTGTTGGCGGCGCAGGGAGAAGGCCCCTTTCCTGCTGTATGTGGAGGTGCTGCAGCCAGACCAGGCAGACGCGGAGAAGCCGGCCGGCGCGGAGGTGCTGCAGGTGGGCTTTCACAATGATGGTGTGACGGCAGCTGGCCGTGCTGGAAGCACTCCGCATAATCTGCATGGCCACACGCCTGTTTGGGCCATTGGCAACTCCGCTGTCACGTGGCTCTGTGTTTGTGATGCCCTGTTTGATCCACCGTCAGCTGCAGCAGTGGGAGTGCCGCGCATGGCGCTGCACAGCGCAGATAAGGAGTGCTGTCACATGAATTCCAATGCGGGCTGGAACTTCCAAAGGGTTTCAAAGGGTTGCTTGTAAGTCTGTCCACGGCGTGTGCAGGCGCCGCTGGCAGCCACGGCGGGGGCAGAGCGCAGTGCCGCCGCACATGATGAGGCCGGCTCTGCAGCGTCGGCACCGGCCAACCCAGACACCGCTGCTGCAGCGGAAGCGGTCGCGGCGCTCGACAATGGCCGCACCGCCTCGGCGCCGGCGCCACTCCGCACTATCAGCGCCGCTGAGGAGGCTGGCGGAAGTGCGTGTTCCTGGCACTGCGAACACTTCCTTGCTCCCGCTTCCAGCCATTGCGTTCCATGGCGCGTACGGCTGATGCGGCAGCATCATGTCGGCAGAGGTCTGGCCAATCACAGGGACACCGACCTTCGTAAACGCTTCCTCAACCAGAGGCTTCTTTCGACTGGTTCGAAATTGCTCAATAAATGCGTTTTGACTCCACATCATGCACCTGTGGCGCAGGCGGCGTGGACCCCTTCGTGCACCTGCAGCTGGCGCTGGGGCCGCAGCAGCAGCCGCGGGGCGGACATAAGCGCAGCGCCAGCACCAGCGCAGCCTTAGCGGACTTGTCGCACACAGGCACGTGGCCGGCGGCGCACTCGCGCCGCTCCCTGTCTTTTGCAGAGGGTCACCCGCCACCGGCACAGCGGCCGCGGTCGCCGCACCGGCGGCGGCAGACCATCGCGGAGGCGGCGGCGGCGTACGGGTTTGCAGACAGCGGCCCCGCTTCGTGGGACAGCGCAGCGTCCGTCATCGCAGAGTCCCCCACAGCCCGCCAAGCGGATGCCGCGCAGCCGGCGGGGGACGCGGTGCCAGGCAGCGAAGCGGCGACTGATGAGGCCAGCCAGCGTTCGACGCAGCGGTACATGGACCGGGCGCAGAGCATGGCGGATGCTGGGGAGCCACTGGCGCGCTCACCCAGCCTGCAGTCGCCACATCAGCTGCAGCGGGCGCGGCAGCGGCAGCGCGAGGAGCGGATTGCCGACCAGCAACAACAGTCGCCGCCTCCGCCGCCGCCGCAGCAGCAGCAGCCACCTGCAGAGCAGCACCAGCACTCGCCACCGCGGCAGCAGCTGTGGTCGCCGCGGACGTCGCAGGACGGGAGGCCGCAGCCCCTCGACCGCGCGGCGTCGGCGGCGCGGCGGCCGCTGCCGCCGCCCTCAGCGCCGCAGCCGGCGACGGGCCAGCCCAGCCGCCAACCGTCGACTGACTCCTTCACCATGTGCGCAGCCGTGCGCTCGGGTTCCCCCAGCCAGCAGACATGCACCTTTGCTGAGAGCATACATGCAGTATGCTGGTCATAAGTGGTGTGTGACGTTGCTGAGATAGGCGTGGCAATTTCTCAGAGGACATCACCAGAAAATGCGCTGCCTCTGAGGCCACTGTTGGCCGAGCTCTCCTGAAACATAGGCAAATCTCCCAACCAGTCTTGACGGCTGCTCTGGTCGCTACACTCCAGGGGACTGACGGCGGCGATGGAGGGGCTGCGCGGCAATGCACCGCTGGTGCGCCTGCAGCTGACGGTGCGCAACGACGTTCCGGTGGCGGCCCCCTCGCAACCCAACACCCCTGGCACTGCGTCATCCAGCGCCGACAGCAATGCCACGGTGAGCAGGCTGCAATGCGAACTGTGCGACGTGCATGCATGTGCGCACTTGTGCAGATTTGGTGGTGTGATGCTTGCATTGGAAGAGCATTTGTCGCATCTCCTCTGCCTCACCACTAGCAGTTTCCTATGGTCCTGGCAAGACATATGTAACTTGCTGCCCACGGAGAGTTCCTAGAAAAGACTGTAACCTGCCGCAGTTCCGGCGGTACTCTGACGGTGAAGCGAACAGTCCAGCGGCCTCGCCTGAGGCGCCCAGCTGGCTGCGCGCGGCCTCGGTGGGCGGCCTGCCAGACGCTGTGCCCGGGGACCGCCACCCGCGCAACTCCGGCTGGCTCTGCAAACTGGGCCTGTGCAAGTGCGCTGGCGTCATCTTTCCTTGCACTGATCACGTGTACTTGTGCACAATCCGTTATACTACTTGGTCGGTCAACTCACGAGGCAGTCCAGGCCGAAAGTGCGTTGAGGCTACACGGTCTTCTCAGTCGTCACGACTCTTGATATCGAACCGCCAGCTTGGCTCACCGCCCGCTGTTTCCGCGCTGCAGGCAGTGCGCCGCCCAGACGGTGGTGACAATGGCGGCCGTGGCGGCCGCGGCCGCGGCGCCGCGCGTCGAGGTCAGCTTGAAGGTGCACGGCGGGGTGGACCTCCGGCTAGCAGCGCCGCCGGCAGGCGGCGGCCACCGGCGCGTGCCGTCCGCAGAGGCGCTTTCGCACATGGCGGCGAAGCACCGCGCGGCCATGCCGCCGCCGGCGATGTCCCCACGCAGCCAGCAGGCGGCGGCGGCCGCCGCCGCAGCGCACAGCAGTGCCGCAGCGCACAGCAGCGCCGCAGCGCACAGCAGTGCCGCAGCGCACAGCAGCGCCAGCCCCAGCGGCGCCACTTTGGGCAGCCCGTCTGGCGCTGCCGTGGCCAGACCGATGGGCGGCGGGGCGGGGCACCTCATGGCTCCGGCCGTCTCGCCGGTACCGCGCAGCAATGGCGGCGCGGGCGGCCGTGGCGGCGGCGGTCTGGGCGCCAACCTGCCGCCGCAGGCGCCCGTGCCGGCCACGCTAGAAGCGGCGCTGCTGGCGTCGGCGCGGCGCGGCCCCAGCGCCGCCCAGGAGCGGTGAGCCAGCCTGATTCTTCGCTCTGCTTCCCCAGACCTAAGTGCCGCACATCGTGCACATCGGGGACAGCGCATTCACAGCTGTCGACATCTGTGGTTGACAGCGACAGTTAAGCAAGCCTGGCCCTAGAGTTGTGCCACTGACCAGCCATTGCTGTCGCCACAGCACCCCCTACTGCTGCCGCATTCGTTTCGACACCTGTCAATGCAGGAGGAGGACAGAGGCGGTGGTCAACGCGGCGGAGGAGGCGCGGCGGAGCGCGCAGGCCGCGCTCACTGAGGCGGACTGGCAGGAGCAGCGTGCGTCCGCGGAAGCAATCTACGGCGAGAGGCAAGACAGAGAGCCAGACAGCCCAGCATGTTGCGTGGGGCATCTGAATCTGAAATCGATGGCCACTGACAGGCTTCCTCCTGCTGTCAGCCTCGTCCACCAGGCGTCCACGGCAAGCCCGCAACTGCTAGGCTGCATAGTTGCACGAGGGATGCTGCAGGGGCATTGCTTGGCTAACTGAATGCCGGGCTTGCTTGAACCTGTCAGAAAAGCGCTGCACCTGCACACTCCCCGGGAAAGCGCGTGTGCCAAGCGAAAAGCCTGAAGGTCATGTTAACCCCTGACACTCTGCGGCGCAGGTTCCAGGACAAGGCGGAGCGGGTGCGGCAGCGCAGCCCCTACGGCCGACGGCCGGGCTGGGCGCTGCGACCCGTCATTGTCAAGTCGGGCGACGACTGCCGGCAGGAGGCGCTCGCCATGCAGCTCATCCAGGCCTTCGACACCATCTTCCAGGTAAGCGAGGGCCCCACATCAGAGGCTCGACTCTGCCTCTGGCGTGTAAAATGCATGTTTAGCTTCAGTCTGGAGCTTGTCTCTGCCTTCGACACCATCTTCCAGGTGTGCGCCGCCCGCCTGGCCCCCAGATCTGTCTGTGCAACTTCCGCCTGCAACTTCAGATCTGTCTGTGCAACTTTCGCCTGTGTATTGCGAGTTTGCATGCATATCTATCTGTCAACCGAGACCGGTTCGGAGGCACAGCCTTCTGGCAACCTGAGCTGGCACCACCGATGCCTTTGCACCCATGTTTTTGCATGTCACTTCCGTCCGTCTTTGCTGACAGAATGCACAGCCTGTGGCATAGTTACCCAGTGCTCAAAAGCAGCTATCCCCAGCTGGGCTGTGCCGCGCCAATCCATGCATCGAACCCTCGTTGCATACTACCAGTTGAAAAGCTTCTTATGTCTTCGCCGGCAGGAGGAGCGGCTGCCGCTGTGGCTGCGGCCGTACGAGGTGCTGGTGACGAGCGCGCGCACCGCGCTCATCGAGTTTGTGCCCAACACAGCCTCCATACATGCCATCAAGGCCAAGAGCCCGCCGCGCACCTCCCTGCGCGACCACTACGTCGCGCGCTTTGGCCCCGTGGTGCGCATCTTGCAGGGATTTCAGGCACCGCCTACACAAATCAACCCCTGGCTCCTGGTGGCTCTGTTGCCAGGTGTTCTGCGTCATATCGTCTTCTGTCGTCTAACAATTTCACAAGAGGATGCACGATGTGGGTTGCTGCCGCTAGCCAGGCGGCGCGTGCTGATGGCTTTTGCTGGTTGTGGTGCAGGGCACGCCGGGCTGGGCGGCGGCGCAGCGCGCCTTCGTGGAGAGCATGGCCGCCTACAGCCTCCTGTCCCACCTCCTGCAGGTGCTTCCTCCTGCGTTCGTAGCTCCTCCCATGCAGCATGTGTCGACGCGAGCACAAGCCAAGAATCCTTTCCGCTGCACGTATATGACGGAGGGAAGCAGCCAGCGCCACTCATGGAATTTTCATGGCAAGCATGTTCCCCGAACTGGAAAGGAGTGCCACGCTGTCATGCCCCTGCTGACACACGCCCTTGCAATGAAATCCGTTGACACTCTGACCCTCCTGAAACCGCAGATCAAGGACCGGCACAATGGCAACATCCTGGTGGACGAGGAGGGGCACCTGGTGCACATCGACTTCGGCTTCATGCTGAGCAACAGCCCGGGCGGCGTCAACTTCGAGTCGGCGCCCTTCAAGCTCACGCGCGAGCTGCTGCAGGTCATGGACTCCGACTCCGACGGCCGCGCCTCCGAGCTCTTCGACTACTTCAAGGTGTTGAGCTCTTTTGAATGTGCCAATGCATTACAAATATCTGAACAAGTTCCGTCAAATTTTGGTCCTCCGAGCTCTTTGTCTGTCTCAAGGTGCAGCGGCCATGAAAATTATGCAATACAAGCCTATAACAAGTAACATATGAGCCTCGTAAGCCTACAACAATGTCGATTGCCACCCAATGAGGAAGAACAGTGCAAGCAGATTGGTGTTGTCGATTGCAGCACCTGCACGCTGTCCGGTTCTGGATAACGGAAAACGGTAGCACCCGCAGGTGCTGTGCATACGGGGCTTCCTGGCGGCGCGCAAGCGTGCATACTGAACGCGTAGTCCCACCTGCGAATGTGGGCACCATAAGTAGCACTCCCCGCGCATGCAGGTGCTGTGCATACGCGGCTTCCTGGCGGCGCGCAAGCACGCGGACCGCATCCTGCTCCTGGTGGAGATGCTGGGCGGCAGCGGCTTCCCCTGCTTCAAGGCGGGGCCCCGCACCATGCAGGCCCTCCGCCGCCGCTTCGCCCTGCAGGCCACCGAGCCCCAGGTGCGCCGCATCTACCTTTTCATCCACCATTTCGGCACCTGGGTGCGTTTTGCTTCGATGGCGCCGACTCTGTGCCGTCTTGTGCTTTGTGGCGCTGCCGTCGATGTCGCTGATCAGCGCCGCATGCCAGAGCCTGAAATCCATGCGTGCCGGGCGTGCTGTCATTGTCGCCGGCACGCTCGCACCCATCTGGTGGCCATCTCAGCTACGACTTTCTGACAGCCTGATAATACGACCGTCGGAAGACTGTGTCACTGCCTGGCCTGCAGTGCGTGGAGATGGTGCTGCAGCTGATCAGCGACAGCCTGGACGCCTGGCGCACGCGGCAGTACGACTACTACCAGCGCATTCTGAACGGCATCATGTAGCGAGCGCATAGGCACTAAGCTGTAGGCGTAGCACCGGGAAATTGGCGCGAGACGCTCTAGTGTTTCAGTCAGGGAATCTGGTGTACATATGTGGGGGTGTGCAGCACAATATTGAGGGGTCCGTCAGCCATTGGTTTGTCCCGCCGCATGCCGGCTCGCGTGTTTGTGCTATAAGTTGAGTATTGCCCGATTGTCTGATTGATCGTCTGGCCCACTGCAATTCCTCAGATGCAAGCCTCTCATCATGCAGATGCATCTGAGTCAAGGTTGTCCACACCACTTCATATGAACAAGCATTCAGCACCCGAACGCCTGCGACAAGATTAATCGTGCGGCGAGTCCTTGCGCTGATTTCTGACGCAGACACAAGCCTGCCGCTGCCACGTACTATCCGAATACGTCTCAAAACCCAAATGAATCAACGCAACGAACGCACGGATTGCCGACAGCAGCCACAGCTGGTAAGTGAGTAGGTGTGTCGATACCGCAGAATGGAAGAAGCACCCATTCATTTGTCCTGCATCAATGGCTGACACTTCCAGATGGTCTGACAACAGCGGCCCCGGCAGCCTGCCAATGCGCCCCCAATGACGTCGCAATATTTGCTACGACTTGGCATCAGCTGAGTCGACGGCGCCTAGACGTACAGCTGGATCAGTTCGTCAGACACCGCCGCTGGAGTGAGCACACCCTGCAACGCAGAAGCTGTCATTTGAACCCTCATCAGCTGCCAACAGACCAGCGCACCACACAAGAGTGACAGACGTGAAGTAGGATGAAGCTCAGCTACACAACTTTAAAGCAGTTTAGGTGTGAGGAGCGCACCAGGTCTGTGAATAGGAGCGTGATGAGCCCTGCGCGGCAGTAACAATTGATGTCAAAAGCTCGAGACGACACTTCCCTCTCGCGCCTGTGCTAGGCTGTGCAATGGACGTACCACAAAATACGCAATGAGCAATAGCACACAACAATCGATCGACGCAGTCTGCCAGACGAGGGCTGTACTGGGTGGTGTGTAGTCCCGGGACGGGTTGTCGATGACCGCATTTGACGGCATCAGCGGCCCAAAGTCCACGTGCTTGGGCTCCACCGGCAGGTCTCGCTGGCTGAGGGGGTACAATCGCGCAAACTGCGGAGGCGAACGGCAGCAAGTCGGCAAAAGCCGCAAAAGACCGTGGCGCGGCGCCCTGAGGTGCTGCCGGTAGCGGGCTGCTAGATGTCAAACGCTGCATAAATGTGGCATCTCAGACATCGAAAGGCCCTACCGTCCTGATTGCTGTAATCCCGGCATGCAAGCTGGGGCTTGCCCCGCAAACATGCCACGCCCTGGACCATGCGGCAACACGGACATGCACCTTGTACGACTCGGCGGCGACGTAGAAGGGGATGTTGTGGGCGCGCGCGCACAGCGCCAGCTGGTAGGTGCCCAGCTTGTTGATGACGCCGCCGTTCTCCACCACCCCCTCCGCCCCCACCAGCACCATGTCCACCCTGCAGCAGTTGAAAATGGGCCTTTTTAGCAACCGTATTCGCAATGATCTTCTGCCCAGCTTGTTGATGACGCCGCTGTTCTTCACCACGCCTTCCGTGTTCACCAGCACCATGTCCCAACTGCAGCGGTCATGCCAGGGACCTTGACATAGGTCCTGACCAAGCGTCAGCCCCTGTCCTTGAACTTAGGATCCCGAAAAGCTGTGCAGCGGCCGGTGGCTAGTGGCCATGCCAGATGCCGTTCTGGCAACGGTGCCTCGCAGCTGCCCGAATCGGTAGCAAGCGCTCGTCAATGAGGAGTCCCTCGGCGGCAGGCCGTGCGGCCATGAGCACACCTTTCGAGGCAGTAGGCGGCGCCGGAGTCGAGGACCAGGGTGACGGGGATGTGCAGCTCGTCGAGGGCGCGCGCCATGGACAGCCCCGTGTCGTCGGGGCGGCCCTCCGTCACGATGACGCTGAAACGCACGCCCTGCTGCGCCGCCCGCTGCAGCAGCGCCAGCGCCACTCGGCTGCGCATCACAACACGATTAGGCTGGTCGACAATCTTGGCAGACAGCCGCCAGTAGAGTGTAAACTGGGGCAGCATGCAGCACGCCCTGCTGCGCCAGCGCCTGCGCCATGCGGCTGCGCACAGATGTGCATAATGATGTTACTGTAGCGGCTGTGTGCAGGTGTGCAGGTGTGCAGGTGTGCACCGTCACTGGTGCCGGCAGATGCATCAGTCAAGCGGCAGGACCCGGCGAGCCTGCTTCAGATGCAGGCAGCTTGGGGCGGGGCGGCGCACCTGTGCCCGTGGCACAGCACAGTGGTGCCGGAGCGAACGAAGCGGGCGCCCATGTCCGCGATGGTGGCCCGCGCCCGGGTGCTGGTCTCTGCAAAGTGGTTTCCCCTCTGCGATGGAAATGCAACGCCTGATGTCAGCCACGCTTCACCAGCCGCATGCATCAGCGATTGCTGTCGCTGCCTCCAGTGCACACATGGTGCAGCTGCCGGCTGTGCCGCAGCCTGTGCCAGCCCTGCCCCAGCATTGGACCTCGCAAACATCAGCAGTGGCTGGGGGCAAGTCATCAGCAGCGGCTGTTGCCAATCGACACCAATGGGTGGCTGCAGGCGCGCATGGGCAAGTGTAGCGCACCTGGATGATGCGCGCCTTGGCAGAGGCAAAATTTTGGTCCTCCAGCGCGGAGGTGCGGGTGGCGTAGCGCAGGAACAGCTCGCAGCCGGCTTTGAGGCTGATGGCCGTCGGATTGCATGCCTGCAGCGCCGCCGCCGCCGACTGCAGCTCCGCGTCGAGGCCCATCACCGTCTGCGCTGAGGACCGCTGTATGACGCCCGTCAGCGCCTGTGGACCACAGAAGAGAACACCTTGGAAGATCCAAACGAACCTGCAAGAAAGTCACCTGGCGTCCAGTGCTGTAACCGTCTGCGCCGTCAATCGCTGCATGACACCGATCAGGGCCTGCGGCCACCAAGCATGGTGGACGTCTGGGCCATGTGTCATGTACGTTTTCTTTCCTGCCACCAAGATGTGATATCAAAGTCAGGCCCTCGCCCGGGCGCGGCCCAGATGGGTTCGACCAGATTTGTAGCATCGTGACAGACGCGCCCCATTCACTCAGCAGTCTGCAAAAAATGGAGCTTTCACAAGCGCATCAACTTGATGGCTGCCAAGGCAAACCTCGCACCTTGATGGCCGCCACGGCGACGGCCATGTCCGGCGAGCGCCCCAGAGCCGCATGGAAGTCGTGCACCACGACGCTGTCCTTCGGCGGCGCCGAGCTGCCGCTGCCGGGCGCAAGGTACTGCGCGCCGCCCGCCGCTAGCAGCTGCCCCTCCTGCGGCGAGCTGGGCCACCCCTGCGATATGATGAACGGCGCAAATAGGATCAGATGCGGCACAGCTTGGCACGCAAGGCATGTGCGCGTGGTCGAAAGCTGATTATGGTGTGCCGCCGTACATGCGGATGCACGTTGCGCCGCAGTGCACGCAGATGTGTAGGCTGTGTTCCTGAAGCATGCTCTGGGGCACGAGCGGCATGCACGGCCAGCGGCCATGGGGTGTACCTGCGTGTGCGGCAGCTGCAACCCCGAGGGCGGTGTGGTGTTCTCCATCGTGCGCCTCCTTGGCTGCCCGTGGCCCTCCTCTGCAGGTCGTCGAGATCATGCATCAGATTTGTGCGCAGAAACTCCCGGGCAAGACGTGATTGCATATGCTCCGCAGCCACTGCCGCGCGGGCGTCATGCATGAACCTTGATTCAGGCGGATGCTCGCGGTCTGACAAGCGATGTGAAATTAAAAAAACCATTCGCTTGGTGTTCAAAGGCGCAGAGGAGCGCATGCTGAGGACCTGCATGCCGAAACGCATGGCGCACCTGCGGTGCCATCGAGGTTTGCAGACAGGACGGACGAGATGCTGCGGTGTTGCATGGCGATCACGTGGTGTGCGGCAAGGCGATCAAATCATGAAACCATGCAAATTCGAGCGGCAAGACACGACTATGATTTGCCGACTTAGCTTGTCTTCTCGCCAGAATGCGCGGCTTTGCCCGATCAGCCTTGCCGACGCGGCGGACTCAGCAGCGGTAAGTACAGAACAGCACAGTTGAACAAGACGTCACACTGCTGTTGCAAACGAACAAGCCATCGCCTCTCCCGCCGGGAGCAGAACCTGCATGTTGCATGTGCTGCAGGGTGGGCGGCGGGGAAGCAGGAAGCAGCTATGACTACTGCCGCCAACGATGACGACTAGATTTTGGGTCACGTGCCGGAGACGAAACGAGATGCCCGCGCGACTCGTGTGCCACCTTTGGCAAGGAAGAGCAAAAACCTTTTCGAACTAAAGCGCAGAGTCTCAAGTCACAGTGGCTATCGATCCACGGCGCGCGGTATCGCTCAGCCTCTACACAAGACGGTCCTGAAGATAACTTTCGAACTTGAGGCCCACCAAATCAGCTACACAGCATGCAGTGGCCAGCTGCAGAGCCACAAGGGCAAGACAAACATCTCCTGACACCCAGCAGCCTCAGCACTAGGTCGATTTCGCAGGCTCGACACGCCACCGCCGGATCGCTCCGGAAGCAGCGACCATTCACCGCGAACAGCGATCGTGCGGGCAGGGGCAGCCAGTCGCTCGCAGAGCGGCCTTCGCGCTCAGTCACGGCCGCAGCGGCGGCGGTGCAGGCAGAGCCGGACGTCAACCAGCATGTCCGTGAAGGCGCCACCGAAGCGGACCTGGTGCAGCTGCAGGTACTTGATCATGCCCAACGCAATGATCTGCGACTCTCACGCCGGACATGTCTTAGCTCTTTAACTTTTGCAGGCAGCTGCCCACAGATTAGCCCCCTGACGCAGGCGCACAAGGCGGATGAGGTGCAGCAGCGGCTGGCAGACGCGCTGCCGGCATATGACATCGCCTCGGGCGTGGCGGACGCGCTGGTAGTGGGCTGCGGCCCGGCAGGTCTAGCGCTGGCGGCGGAGCTGGCGCGCCGCGACGTGCAGGTGGTGCTTATAGGTGCGCCTCCCCTGACATGCATGGTGTGCTGATTGTTGACGCCTGGCATGAGGAG